>Ga0306868_1000114_pt1 | contig 66997 bp, 68 predicted proteins | sample AntRauTorckE6832_FD_190411 | JGI IMG/M metagenome (GOLD analysis project Ga0306868, IMG submission 190411) | Saline lake microbial communities from Rauer Islands, Antarctica - Metagenome Torckler E6 #832 (v2) (version 2) | ecosystem: Environmental > Aquatic > Non-marine Saline and Alkaline >... | reverse complement strand
CTAAGAAATGATTTAAATGGTTGTATAATTTTCAAATTAGATAAAAGAGTAGAATTAGAAACACTAATAATAATGGAGTGATGAAATGTACTATACAAAAATAATTAAGGAATTTAATAAAAAACAGTTTAATAATGCCTATCTGCTTTATGGTGAAGAGCAATATATAATTGATAATCTAATTAATTATCTTGTCGAGCATGTTGACCCTGTTTATAGAGATTTCAATGTTAAATTTATTGATTGGGAAAAAAATGAATTAGAAGATGTTTTGGCAAATTTAGAAACATTACCATTTATGGGTGATCATACATTTACAATTGTTACAAGTGTTGAGAAAATGAATAAAGAATTAACAGATGAAGGCATCAATCAATTAAAAAGTTACTTACAGTCTCCAAATGAGAGTAGTGTTTTAATTTTCATCGCTCGTAGTATCGATAAAAGAAAAAAGATGTACAAGGCTTTGAAAAAGCATGCTAGAGTAGAAGAATTTAGGAAGTTGAACACTGGAGAGTTAAAAAAATGGATTAATAAATATATTACAGATGCAGATAAAAAGATCAAGAGCCAAACGCTTAATTATTTAATTCAATCATATGGCTATCACAATAAAAATTCAGATATTAATCTTTATCATATTACACAATCTTTGGAAAAAATAATAGGTTTCTCTGATAAAAAAGAAATTACAAATAAAATAATTGATGAATTTGTAGAACAACCAATAGAAAACAACATTTTTTTATTAACGGATGCTTTGCTTGATTTCAATACAGAACAAGCATTAGATATTCTTAATAAGATGGATGAAAAAGGCGAACCCTTAATGCTTGTATTATTTATGATCATTCAGCAGTTTAGAACAATATTTAAAGTAAAAATTCTTACTGAAAGTGGGCTTACTGCAAAAGTTGCAAGTAAGACGATTGGTATTCATCCTTATACAGGTGAGAAGGCTTATAACCAAAGCAAGAAAATTAGTTATCAGCAGTTAAAAAAGTTGATGAGTATATCTATAGATATCGATCGTAGGTCAAAGTCTACTGGGACAGGTAATCGATTATTAATTGAATATTTAATTGCCGAAGCAAACAGTATCATCAATAATTAGATACTGTTTTTTTACACAATAATATCTTGACATCAAGATATTATTGTATTATAATATACTTAATAAAGAAGGTTAGGTGATGAAATGAGCAAAATAGATTTAAAATTAGTTATTGCCATGGCACGAAGTTATAATAATATATTTAGTAAAATCGAAAGAAACATAAAAAGTTTTGGATTAACATCTAGTGAATTTGGTGTATTAGAATTTCTTTATCACAAGGGTGACAAACCTGTTCAAGAAATTGCAAAGAAGATCCTTGTGACCAGTGGAACCATAACATATGTAATCAATAAGCTAATTGAAAAAGAATACGTTGAGAGAAAGCAGTGCTCTAAGGATAAAAGAATTTTTTATATACATTTAACCGAACATGGCGAAAGAAAAATGGCAAATATTTTTCCTGAACACAAAAAATTCTTAAATGAATTATTTCAAGGTTTAGAGAAAGGAGAAAAAAAGCTATTAATTGATAAATTAAGAAAAATGAGTAAATTATAAATAAAAAGGAGTGAAATTTATGAAAAAGCTATATACAGCAATAGAAGAGAGAAGAAGTATTTATGACATTGGTCCTGAAAGCCCTATTAGTGATGAACGTATCAAAGAAATCGTTGAACATAGTATAAAACACGCACCAACAGCGTTTAATTCGCAAAATGGTAGAGTGATTTTACTGTTAAACGATGAAAACAATAAGTTTTGGGAAATAACTTTAAGTGAACTGAAAAAAATTGTTCCAAAAGAAAACTTCTCAAAAACAAAGGAAAAAATTAATGGTTTTAAAGCAGGACACGGAACAATTTTATTCTTTGAAGATATGAAGCCAGTAAGGAAATTACAAGAAGATTTTCCATTATACAGTGATAATTTCCCAATTTGGTCAAAACATGCCATAGGAATGCTACAGTATATTGTTTGGACAAGTTTAAGAACAGAAGATTTAGGTGCTTCTTTACAACATTACACAGAAGTTATTAAAGAAAATGTTTATAATGAATGGGGTATTAAAGAAGATTGGGAACTCGTTGCACAAATGCCATTTGGTGAAATTCTTACACCAGCAGGTGAGAAAGAGTTTATGCCTATAGAAAAAAGATTAGAAATATATGAGTAGACATAAAAAAATAGGTGTTTAGTAAAACAGACACCTATTTTTTATGTAGAATTTTAGAAATTAATTGTAACTTTAACTTTCCATGGTGGCCAGCTTACTTCAACTTTAATATCTAATTTAGCTGCACCAGGTGTTTCTTCATCTGAGTCAATAGTTGAGATGCTCATTTTCTCTACTGCCCCAGTTTCTTGATTAATACTTAGAACTGCAGACTTCATATCCCAAGAACTTTTTGATTCAAATAATTCATCTAGTCTACCTTCAATCATTCGTCCATCAATTTCTAGTTCAACTTTTTCACTTAAATCAAAATTCATTTCTTGAGTCATTTCCATTGCTTCAACTTCAAAATTAGAATTTCTTTCTAATGTTAATTCTTGGTAACCATCATCAATACCATCACCGTCAGAATCTTCATCATTTATCATAACCGAAGTCATAAGAAGAGGAGAAGCTTTATCAATGGGTTTAGATACATTAATTGTAGAATAATCCAATAATACTGTTCTACTTTCTGCTTCGTATCCCACTGTAACACCTTTATCTTCTAATAAGGAACGAACGGGTATGTAGGTTCTATCTTTATAAATAATAGGTGTTAAATCGCTGCCATCAACATCTTTAGGCGACCATTGTTCACCATCAACATTGAAGTTTAAATCACCTGCTAAAAACGCTTCTACTTTTGTTACATGGTTATCACCAAAAGCTATGACTGAAATACTTAATATTAGGATCATGCTTAGTGCTAAAACTTTTCTTTTATTCATTTTATACCTCCTTCGCAATAAATTAAACAACCATACTTGATAATGATTATCATAATCATTTATTACCCAAGTGTTATATTGATAAACATTTATTCCCAAAAAACTAAAAAACCCCGGAGTAGGGTTCTTTAGCCAATCTAGAGATTTAGAGAATATTTATCCGATCAAGTTCGAAATTATCATGAATTTTTTGAACAGCTAAGGTCGTGTCGTTTGAAGAAATGATACATGAAATTTTAATTTCAGACGTTGAAATCATTTCAATATTAATGCCGAGTTCATATAACGTTTCAAAATATCTAGCAGCAATATCGGCATTACTTGTTATGCCTGTGCCTATAATTGATAATTTTGATACATTTTTTTTGAATAAAACTTCTGTAGAGTCAAATTGTTCCGAAAAGTTTTTCGTGATTTCAAGTGTTTTATCGAAATCTTCTTTATTTACAGTAAATGAAATATCATTTTTTTTATCATGGTTTAGGTTTTGAATAATTGTATCAATATTAATGTTATTTTTGGCCAATAAGGAAAAGAGTTTAAATGCTATACCAGGTCGATCAGGAACCTTTGTAACTGTTATTCTGCAAATATCATCATCTAAAGCTATTCCTCTAATTAAAGTTTTTTCCATTTTCGCCACCTCTACTATTTTAGTACCACTATTTGTGTTATAACTTGATCTAACAACGAGTGGTATTTTATAATTACTTGCAATTTCAACACTCCTAGGATGTAGAACATTCGCACCTTGTCTTGCCATCTCTAGCATTTCATCATAACTGATTAAGTTAAGCTTTACTGCTTTTTTACATAATCTTGGATCAGTTGTATATATGCCATCGACATCAGTATAGATTTCACATAGTGAAGCATTTAGTGCAGCAGCGACTGCTACGGCTGTTGTATCTGAGCCGCCCCTACCCAGAGTCGTAATATCATAATTTTCTGTTACACCTTGAAAACCGGCAATAATCACAACATTATTTTTATCAAGTTCTTGATTAATGCGCGTTGTATCAATAGAAGTGATTCGTGCTTGCTTGTGATAGCTATTTGTTTTTATACCCGATTGACCACCAGTTAACGAAATAGCTTGACAGCCAATATCATTCAGGGCAATTGTTAAAAGTGAAATTGAAATTTGTTCACCAGTTGATAGTAGCATATCTAATTCTCTAGGCGTTGGTTTACTTGAAATTTCTTTTGCTTGATTAATCAAATTATTTGTTGTACTACCCATAGCAGAAACCACAATTACTAATTTATTATGATCATTTTTATAATCTTTTATTCTTTTTGCAATATTTTTTATTTTACTGATACTTCCCACAGAAGTACCACCAAATTTTTGAACGATTATATTATTCATCTTGTACCTCAATTTCTACTCCAGTTGTGTTAATCTTTGTTTTGTGTATTTTCCATTGGTTCTCTAAAGTATCTAAAAACTCAGTCATTTTTGGAATAAAGGCATTATTTTCTTTAATAAGAGCAATGAGCGTAGGACCTGAGCCGCTGATGAATTCTCCGTAAGCATTTAAAGATTTGCAATGTTCTAAAATTTTTGACCCATCATTTATAAGTTTAATACGATAGGGTTGATGCAGAAGATCATCTAAATAAATATCAATATGACTAAAATCTGAGTTATTAAAGGCATTCACTAAAAATGCTGCGTTTGCAACAGATTCATATGTTATTTTTTTTGAGTAATTATTTGGTAATATTGCTCTTGCTTTGTCGGTGTTTACTACAAAATCTGGAACCATTACAACAAAATCAAGTGATGTTGGCGGTTTGATTTCAGACGTTATATATTCATCATTAATTTTCTTGCTTATTTGAAAACCACCTTTAATAGCAGGCACTATATTATCCGGATGGCCTTCAAAATCACATGCTAGATTGACTAATTCTTCATTTGAATAAATACTACCGAGTAGGTAGTTTGCTGCATAAACACCAGCGGTGATAGCTGATGCTGATGAGCCTAAGCCTCTTGAAATAGGAATATCATTTTTTACAACACAAATTTCATAGTTAATTGTCCTATTATTTTTTTCTAAAAGACTTTCAATGGTTTGATAAATCAAATTCTTTTCTAATGGTAGAGATTCTAATCCATTCATCCATGTGAATGTTTTTCCAATTACCTTTTTTTCAACAGAAATTTCTAGAAAAAGATTTAATGCCATGCCTAGACAATCAAAACCAGGACCTATATTTGCTGTTGTTGCTGGGACAGAAATCTTAATCATGCTAATCTCCTTTAATTACTAAATAATATTTATACATTTCAACAGATAATTGATCTAATAAAGTCTTTAAATTTGCTTCGTCTATATCATAAATCTTCATCGTAATTTCTTTATTAAAATCATATGTACTTAAGTCAAACTTATAAGCACTAAATTTATCGAAAATCTTATTGGTTGTTTCTGAAAAATCATTGCTTTTAAAACGAACAAACCATGAGGTTTTTTCCGGATAATCTGATAATATTTTAACATCGTCAAGTTCATATTTTTTTATTTTGTTTCCGTCAAGTATACTCAACAAATCACTAATAACAGCACTACCCGTAGGGAATTTTCCTGCCCCTTTACCATACAGTAATAGATCACCGGTAATTTCACTGATTAAATGAATACCATTGTACTCATTGTCAATCTTGCTGAGTGCATTGTCAGCATAAATATAGATAGGGCGTACGCCTAGATAGAGTCCTTTATCAGTCATTTTAGAAATAGCAAAAAGTTTAACTTTTTTGCCCAGGTCTTTCGCATATTTAATATCATCATTATCAATTGAAGTGATGCCTGTTGTTAAAATTTCTTGCCATGGGACTTTTACACCAAAAGATAACATTGAAAGCAGTGCAAGTTTTCTTGAGGCATCTAAACCTTCAACATCTGAAGTGGGGTTAGATTCCGCAAAGCCACTGTCTTGAGCAATTTTTAAAGCTTCTGCATACGAAAGGTTATTTTCATACATCTGAGAAAGTATAAAATTAGTTGTACCATTGATAATCCCGTAGATATCAGTTATTAAATTACCAGGTAACATTGACTGTATAGGTTTTAAAATGGGTATGCCACCAGCAACAGCTGCTTCATAATTAAGACTAACTTTATTCTCATATGCAAGATCTGTTAACTCTGTAAAATGTTCTGCAATTAGATCTTTATTCGCCGAAATAACATGTTTACTATTTTTTAAAGCGGATTTAATGTAATCATAAGCTGGATCTAATCCACCGATTAATTCTATTACGACATCCACGTCATCAGTTAAGAAGGCCTTAGGATCTGTTGTAAATAAATTAAAATGATCATAATCCTTATATTTTTCAAGATTGCGTACAAGAATTGAAGTAACTTCAACTTCAGTATTATACCTTTTTAGGATCATTTCTTTGTTTTTATCAATTAATTCATATGTTCCGGAACCAACAGTTCCGTAGCCTAATAATGCAATTTTCATATATACCTCCGCTATTCTATAATTAATATACTAAGATTCATTACGCCATCTAAAGTTTTTAATTCATCTATTAAATCATTAAAAGAAATTTTTAATTCACTAATATTAAATTTAAGTGTTACTTTTGCATTGTTATTCACTGGTGTATCCTGAGTGATTGTAAGAATATTGCCGTTGTATTCTGCAATAATATCAAGAATACTAGATAAAGTACCGGATTTGTGTTTTAAATTTAATGAAAGGGTAGCTTTTGAGCCAATATTATTTTCAGAAAGTTTAAAAACATGGTTACAATATTTATAATAAGTACTTCGACTAATGCCAACTTTAGCAGTAGCTTCTGTAATACCATTAACTTCATTTGTATTTAGCAGTTTTTTTGTTTCAATGACTTTTTCAAAAACATCTGGCAAAACTGTTGAATCTACAATAAGATAATTTCCATTTTTCATTTTTTCCTCCTGTTTCCTATTCGTGAACATTTGTCCATCAGCGATGGATAAATAAAGTTTAACATAGTTAAAAAAGATTTTCAAGAAAATTATTACCAGTAATTAGATTATTTTTGTGAAATTTAAATTTTTACTTTATAAACATCTGTTCGTATGATAAAATAAGCAAGTAATGTTGTCACGTGACATATTGTTAAAATATGATATAATGTTATGTGATGTACAATTCCTAAAAATAGTTAGTTATAAAAATAAATTTATTTGAGGTGAAGTGATGGCAACAAAAGAAAAATACGGTAATGAAAGTATTAAAGCGTTAAAGGGGGCTGAACGTGTTCGTAAACGGCCTTCTGTAATATTTGGTTCTGATGGACTTAAAGGATGTCAACACGCTTTTTTTGAGATTTTATCAAATTCTATTGATGAAGCGAGAGAAGGCCATGGCGATTTAATTGAGATTACACGACATGAAGATCTTTCTATTACAATTAAAGATTATGGACGTGGTATTCCTTTAGACTATAATAATAGTGAGAAAAGATATAATTGGGAACTTGTGTACTGTGAGTTATACGCTGGTGGAAAATATGATGACCAATCCAGTGATAATTATGAATATTCTTTAGGATTAAATGGACTCGGTTCATGTGCAACCCAATATGCGTCAGAATTTATGAACGTCACTGTTTTTCGTGATGGATATAAATATGACTTGCATTTTGAAAAAGGTGAAAATGTTGGTGGCTTAACAAAAGAAAAGACAGAATCAAAAGAAACATGTTCAATTCAACATTTCAAACCAGATATTGAAGTGTTTACTGATATTGAAATCCAATCCGAGTTTTTTAAAAGTATAATAAAAAAGCAAGCCATTGTTAATTCTAAAGTAAGATTTGTTTTTACTGATGAAATAAATGATGAACGTGTTGAGTATTATTATGAAAACGGCATACAGGATTACATACATGAAATCAACGATGGTAACAATTTTACTGATTTAATGTATTTTGAGGATGATGGCGTTGGCCGAGACCGTAAAGATAAACCAGATTATAAAGTGAAGTTTGAATTAGGTATGATGTTTAATAATAATGTTAACTTACTAGAGCATTATCATAATTCATCTTATTTAGAACACGGTGGCTCACCTAATAAGGCTGTAAGAACAGCTTTGGTGTATGAATTAGATAAATTTATTAAAAGAGAAAATAAATATAAAAAGAATGAAAAAAGAGTTGTTTTTTCAGATATAGAAGACAGTTTAATTTTAGTGACGAATTCTTTTTCAACTGTTACAAGTTATGAAAACCAAACAAAAAAAGCAATTACCAATAAGTTTATAAGAGAATTTATGACAGAAGCTTTTCGTTCCTATTTAGAGGTTTTCTTTATTGAAAATAAAAAAGTCATGGATAAAATAATTAATCAAATATTAATCAACAAAAGAAGTCGAGAAAAGGCTGAAAAAACAAGAATGAGTATTAAAAAGAAGCTTTCTCAAAGTACAAATAGTTTCACCAATAGAGTTGATAAATATGTTGATTGTCGAACGAAGAATCCTGAAGAAAGAGAATTATTTATCCTTGAGGGTGATTCTGCATTAGGGGCATGTAAATTAGCAAGAGACGCTAAATTTCAGGCCTTAATGCCAGTAAGAGGGAAAATTCTCAATTGCTTAAAAGCAGATTATAATAGAATTTTTAAAAGTCAAATTATAACTGATTTATTAAAAGTCATTGGTTGTGGTGTTGAGATTCAATCAAAGCATTCAAAGAAATTTTCAACTTTTAATTTAGATGAGTTCAATTGGGATAAAATTATCATCACAACGGATGCAGATGTAGATGGATATCAAATTAGAACATTAATTTTAACATTATTTTATCGATTACTACCGACTTTAATAGAAGAAGGAAAAGTCTTCATTGCAGAAACACCTTTGTTTGAAATTAATACTAAAAAGGATACTTATTTTGCTTATGATGAACGGGAAAAAAGAGAAATTATATCCAAGTTAGATGAAAATCATTCTATACAACGTTCAAAGGGATTAGGTGAAAATGAACCTGAGATGATGTGGAAAACAACAATGTCGCCTGAATCGAGACGATTGATAAAGGTTGTACCAGAAGGTTTTGATGAAACTAAAAAAATGTTTGATACATTATTAGGCAAAAACTTATCTGGGCGAAAGAAATTTATTTCAGAATTTGGTAGTGAATATATAGATATGCTAGATTTAAGTTAGGGGTAATAGAATGCAAGGAAATCATTTAGACCAAAAAATTACAGATACACTTGAAAAAAATTATATGCCTTATGCAATGAGTGTAATTGTATCTAGAGCAATTCCTGAAATTGATGGATTTAAGCCATCACACCGGAAAATACTCTATACAATGTATAAAATGAATTTACTCAGAGGTAAAATGACGAAGTCAGCTAATGCCGTTGGACAGACGATGAAATTAAATCCCCATGGTGATCAGGCAATTTATCAAACCATGGTAAGATTATCAAGAGGACATGATGCTTTATTACATCCTTATATAGATTCAAAAGGAAACTTTGGTAAAAGATCTTCAAAAGATATGAAATATGCTGCTGCAAGATACACTGAAGTAAAATTATCTAAGATAAGCCAAGAGATTTTTAAAGATATTGATAAAGAAACAGTTACCTTTGTTGATAATTACGACGGTACAACCAAGGAACCATTATTGTTACCTACAACTTTTCCTAATATTTTAGTCAATAACAATATGGGTATTGCTGTTGGTATGGCAAGTAATATCTGCAGTTTTAATCTTAGAGAAGTATGTGAAACAACAGCTAAATATATTGATGATTCATCCATTGATTTTTTAGATTATTTGAAAGCACCAGATTTTTCTACAGGTGGGAAACTAATATTTAATCGAAAATCATTGAAAGAAATCTACAATACTGGGAAAGGTTCAGTAACAGTACGCGCGAAGTATAATTTTGTTGAAGCAGATAATTGCATCGAAATTTATGAGATTCCTTATACAACAACAGTAGAGGCAATCATTGATAAAATTGTAAAACTCGTTAAAAGTAATAAAATTGATACGATTAAAGATATAAGAGATGAGACTGATTTAAATGGTTTAAAAATCACACTTGATTTAAAGCGTGGTTGTGACCCAGAAGTACTCATGGCAAAGCTATTCAATAAAACACCCTTGGAAGATAATTTTAATTGTAATTTTAATATACTAATTGACGGGAATCCCAAACGATTAGGTGTGAAAATAATATTGGATCATTGGTTAGATTTTAGACGTGAATCTATTAAAAATCGTTTGAAATATGAAATTAATAAAATCCAAGATAAATTACACTTGCTACAAGGCCTTGAAAAAGTATTACTAGATTTAGATAAAGCAATAAAAATCATTCGAAATTCTAAAAAAGATGAAGATGTTATTCCAAACTTAATGAGCAATTTCAAAATTGATGAAATTCAAGCAGAATTTGTTGCAAATATTAAGCTAAGAAATATTAATGAAGAATATATTTTAAATAAAACGAAAGAAATTGAAGATATGAAAAGTTCTGTTAATCAAAAGCAGAAAACGTTAAAATCTAAGACAAAAGTTAACAATGTTATTAAAAAAGAATTATTAGAGGTTTCTGAAAAGTACGGTGTTGATCGAAGAACAGAAATTGTATTTAAAGAAGATATTCTAGATCATAAACCATTAGAAACGATTAAAGATTATAATTTAGAAGTCTTTTTAACGGATCATAATTATTTAAAAAAGATTTCATTGGTTTCACTACGTGCCAGTGGCGATCATAAATTAAAAGATGATGATGAGATTATTCAATCCATTGAATGTTCAAATAAAGACGAAATTCTATTGTTTTCGAATAAACAAAAGGTTTATAAAAGATATCTCTATGAGATTGATGACCATAAAACTTCAAAACTAGGTGTTTATTTACCAAATATTTTAGACATGGAAGAAGATGAAGAAATCATTTATATGGTTCAAACTAAGCAATATAAAGGATATATGTTATTTGGTTATGCAAATGGTAAAGTTCAAAAATTAGCCTTAGATTCTTATGAAACGAAGACTAATAGAAGGTATTTAAAGAATGCTTATTCAGATAAATCAAAAATAGTAGGTATTTTGTATGTTGAGGAAGAACAAGATATTGCATTGGTTCGGTATTCTGCACCGGATGAGTATCGTCTCTTAATTGTAAATTCTAAAAGTATACCAGAAAAATCTACGAGAAGAGCTTCTGGTGTTAGAACGTTAAGATTAAAGCAAGATAGTGAAATGATTCTTATGAAGTTTGCTAAGGATGTAATAATAGACAATAAAGAAGATTATTTTAACGATAAAATACCGCGTTCAGGGTATAAAATTGACCCCATGGATATTATGAATTTGTTGAATAACCAATTAATTGATTAAAGGAGAAAATGAATAAATTATGAAGAGAAAAATAACTTTAATAATCATGTTAATACTCTTGGTTTTCTTATTAGTTGGATGTATGCCTGGTGATGGATCTTATACTAGCAATCAACCAGCAAATATATTTTCAGGTATTTGGCACGGTTGGATTGCTCCAATTTCTTTGGTCAGAGGATTTTTCAACTCTAATATTCGTTTGTATGAAGTGAATAATACTGGTTGGGCTTATGATTTAGGTTTCTATCTAGCGATATTAGGTGGCTTTGGTGGTATTGCATTTTCTAGAAAAAAAGATAAATAATAAATATTAGATTTATGTTTAATTTGCAAGGGAAATAATATATAATATAGTAAAAGACGGAATGGAGGATATTTTATGAGTGAAGAATTAAGTCGTTTTAAAAGAAATAAAGAAAAGTTTAAGTTAGCAGGGATCATGATATCATTAACGATTTTAGTTGTGGTTTATTATGAAACAAAAATGCTAGATTTGCTTCTTGGTATTTTTAAGCTTGAATGCTTAAAAGAAAAGATATCTACAGTTTCACTAAAGTCCTTTATGTTTATTACAAAAGACTCTGACACAGAAAATTTGATTGAAAAAATGAATTCTCTTGGATGGAAATTCAATAATAATTATGGTAGAGGTTATTTATTTTCAAAAAACAGAGAAGAAGTTTTACTTGTAAGAAAACACCATTTAAATTATTATATTTACGAGGTACAAGGAAAAGAATTTTTTCAAAGCAGAAATCAATAAATTAAATTATATCTCTGATGATTCAGAGATTTTTTTTGTTAGAAGGGAGTTTTCATGAAAATTATAATTTCGCCTAGTAAAAAACAAAATCGAAATTGTGTAATTGAAAGAGATTTTATAAAACCTTTTTTTGAAACTAAAAGTAGTCAACTACGAGAATTGCTAGAAAATTTTGATAAAAATGAATTAGCTGAAGTTTTAAATATTAAAGGAAATTTGCTAGACAAAACTGAAAAGAAATACTCTGCACCAAAGCAGTATAAAGCTGCTATTTGTTGTTATAATGGATTAGTATTCAAACAGCTAGATATTAATGAGTACGACATTGAATCAATAAACTATATGCAAAATAATTTATGCATCTTGTCAGCTATGTATGGTGTTTTAACACCTTTAACAGCAATTGAGCCTTACAGATTAGATATGAGATCAAAAATAGAGGGCATGGATTTATATGAATATTGGCAGGAAGAAATGGATGAAATTTTCTTAGTTGAAGATTTAATTATTAATCTAGCCTCAAATGAGTTTTCTAAAATGTTAAAACCAGAGAATTACAAAGGAAGATTTATTACTATTAACTTTAAAGAATATAATGATAAGAATAAGCTTAGAACAGTTGCCGCTCGAGCAAAAAAAGCAAGAGGATTAATGCTGAATACAATGATTAAGGACCAAATTGAGAAACTGGAAAATCTAAAGAAAGTAGAAGTTCTTGAGTACATTTACGATTCTCAAATGAGTTCTGAAGACAACTTAGTTTTTATAAGAGAATAGTGAGTTAATAAGTAATTTTATATACTTCTTGACCTTGACAATGGGTACTAAATATATTATAATTTTATCAATTACTGTGAAGAGAGAAAAGTATATTTGCTTATTTAGAGAGAGCTAAAGATGGTGTGATTTAGCAATAAGGATATATGGAAAACAACTCGGAGTTTTTAGTCTGAAGAAATGTAGGATTAAACGGCTAGTAGACCGTTATTTACGAGATACTTATAGATTTTAAGTAATTAGGGTGGTACCACGACATTTCGTCCCTTGGCGAGGTGTTTTTTTAGTATAAAGAATATGAGGTGAAATATGATTGATGTAAAAGATTTTTTTGAAAGAACAGATGAATTTATAGGAAAAGACGTTAAAATTAATGGTTGGATCAGAAAATCAAGAGGTTCAAAAAACATTGCGTTTATTGAATTAAATGATGGTACATATTTCGAAAATTTACAAGTGATTGTTTCTAAAGACTTAGAAAATTTTGACGAGGTTTCAAAGTATTCAATTGCTGCTGCAATTGAAGTGGAAGGTAAACTAGTTGAAACGCCAAATATGAAGCAGCCTTTTGAATTACAAGCATCAAAAGTTGTTTTATTAGCAGATTCAGATAGTGATTACCCGCTACAAAACAAACGACATACCTTTGAGTATCTGAGAGAAATTGCTCATCTACGGCCAAGAAGTAACACTTTTTCTGCAGTATTTAGAGTAAGATCTTTGGCAGCTCATGCAATACATGAATTTTTTCAGAACAGAGGTTACGTTTATGCCCATACACCAATTATTACAGGAAGCGATGCCGAAGGCGCTGGAGATATGTTTAGAGTAACAACTTTAGATATGAATGAACCGCCTAGAGATGAAAAAGGCAATATAGATGTATCAAAAGATTTTTTTGGTAAAGAAACAAATCTTACTGTAAGTGGTCAGTTAGAAGCTGAAATATTTGCATTAGCCTTTAAAAAGACTTATACTTTTGGTCCAACATTTAGATCGGAAAACTCAAACACAGCTAGACATGCATCAGAATTTTGGATGATTGAACCGGAAGTTGCTTTTGCTGATATTAATGATAATATGGATATCGCTGAAGATATGATTAAGTATTTAATTAATTATGTCATGAAACATGCAAAACCGGAATTAGAATTTTTCAATAAGTTTATTGATAAAACATTATTAGACCGATTAAATAATGTGGTTAATAATGAGTTTGCTAAAGTGACTTATACAGAAGCAATTGAGTTATTAAAAGAAGCGGATAAAGATTTTGAATATAAAGTTGAATGGGGAGTAGATCTTCAAACGGAACATGAAAGATATCTTACAGAAGAAATTTACAAGAAACCTGTTTTTGTTATTGATTATCCAAAAGAAATCAAAGCTTTTTATATGAGAGAAAATGAAGATAACAAAACAGTTGCCGCAATGGATTTATTAGTGCCAGGTGTTGGTGAAATTGTTGGTGGTTCTCAAAGAGAAGAACGACTAGAGGTTCTTGAAGCTAAGATGGATGCAATGGGATTAGATAAGAAGGATTACTGGTGGTACTTAGAATTAAGAAAGTATGGCGGCGTTAAACATTCTGGTTACGGATTGGGCTTTGAAAGAGCTATTATGTATTTAACAGGTATGAAAAACATAAGAGATGTTATTGCTTTTCCACGAACACCAGGAGCAGCTGAATTTTAATCAAAATTAAGCAGGGTATTTTAATATATCTTGCTTTTTTATTTAAATCTACTATTGAAAAATATCTCTAATGGTGTAAAATAAAAACAGAATAATAAATACTTGTTTTATATTTGATATTTTCTATGTATAATAGAAATACCATTCATAGGAGGAATTTATGTTAGCAGATATGTATTTGAGAGAGTTTTTGGAACAAACTGCTTCTAAAGAAGCTGTACCTGGTGGCGGATCAGTGGCCGCCTTATCTAGCGCACTGGCAAGTGCGTTAACATCTATGGTTGCGAAATTAACCATCGATAAAAAAGAATATTTAGATGTTCGTGAAGAGATGATAAAAATTGCTGATGAGATGAAAGTACGAAAATGTGAGTTCATTCAATTGATTGATAAAGATGCCAATTCATTTAGTACAGTTATTGAAGCTTATAATTTACCTAAAAATTCTGAAAAATCAAGAGCCAATAGACACGAAGCAATTCAAGACAGTATGAAGTACGCTGCTAAAGTACCTTTGGGTATAGCAATAGATACATCAAAAATATTTGATATGATTGAAACAATTGTTCGAAAAGGAAATCAAAAAGCAGTTACTGATGCTTTAGTTGCAGCGATGATGGCTAGAACTGCTATGAAAAGTGCATTATATAATGTTAGAATTAATCTGAAAACTATTGAAGATGAGGACTTTGTTAATGAGATTAGATTACAAGTCAATGAGCTAGACAAATTTGCAGACTATAAAGAAAAAGAGATTCTTAGCATAGTTCATTTTTGAATGAGGGCTTACGCTCTTTTTTTTTTTACTTTTTTTAAGTAAAATTTTGACAATTGCCTCTCTGATGTGTATAATTGTATACAATATTACAAGTATACGATTGAAAGGGGTTCAAATGAAGAAGTCATTGTCACATAAAATTTTAGAGAAAAATTTAATCAAAGGTGAATTAATACCAGGACAAGAAATTCAGGTCAAAGTAAATCAAACACTTACACAAGATTCAACGGGTACAATGGTGTATTTGCAATTAGAAAAAATGGGAATTAAAGAAATTAAAACTGATTTCTCTGTTGCTTATATTGATCACAATACAATCCAGTCGGGATATGAAAATGCAGACGACCATGAATTTATTAAATCAGTATGTGAAAAGTACGGTATTATCTATTCAAAGCCAGGTAATGGTATTTGTCACCAAATTAATTTTGAGAGATTTGGTAAGCCGGGAAATATAATGATGGGCTCAGATAGTCACACGCCAACAGGTGGTGGACTTGGAATGATTGCTATTGGCGCTGGTGGATTAGATGTCGCAGTGGCAATGGCAACTGGTGCTTATACTATGAAAATGCCTAAAATATTGAATGTCGAATTAGTTGGTGAGTTATCAAAGAATGTAACTGCAAAGGATGTCATCCTCAAAGTACTAGATAAGTTAACGGTAAAAGGTGGCGTTGGTTATATTGTTGAATACAGTGGTTCAGGTTTAACTGCATTATCCGCAACAGATCGTGGAACTATTACAAATATGGGGGCTGAGTTAGGCGCAACAACATCAATTTTCCCTTCTGATGAAAAAACAAAAGAGTTTTTAGAGAAACAAGGTAGAAGTAATGATTTTGTAGAACTTAAGGCAGATGAAGGCGCAGCTTATGATAAAAAAATAATAATTGATCTAAGTAAAATTGAACCCCTTGTTGCAAAACCACACAGTCCTGACAACATTGATACAGTAAAATCACTTGCAGGATTAAAGGTTGACCAAGTAGCTATTGGCAGTTGTACAAATTCTTCTTATACTGATTTAATGAAAGTAGCTAAAATTTTAAAAGGAAAATCAGTTCATAAAGATGTCAGTCTAGTAATATCACCAGGTTCAAGTAATATTTTAAAGATGTTAAGCGAAAATGGTGCTTTAGGGGATATGATTGCAGCAGGTGCTAGAATTTTAGAAGCAAGTTGTGGACCGTGTATTGGTATGGGACAAGCACCAAAAACAGACGCTATATCGCTAAGAACCTTTAATAGAAATTTTAAAGGCAGATGTGGTACGAAATCTGCAGATGTGTACTTGGTTAGCCCGGAAACAGCTGCAATTTCAGCAATTAATGGTATATTCACTTCTTCTTCAGATATAGATACAGATCTAACAGTAGAATTACCAAACAAGTTTGACGTCTATGATCACTATTTTATTTATAATGAAGGTGCTAAACTAGAGACACCTGTGATTATGGGGCCGAATATTAAACCGTTTCCAGCATCAAATTATTTACAAGAAGAATTAAAAGCTTCAGTCATTCTGAAAACTGGAGATAATATAACAACTGATGATATTATGCCATCAAATGCTAAATTATTGCCTTTTAGATCTAATATTCCTAAACTTTCAAATTTTGCGTTTTCTACGATTGTTGAGGATTTTAAAGAAAGAGCAGAAAAAAATGGTGGTGGAATTGTTCTTGGTGGTGAAAATTATGGTCAAGGATCTTCTAGAGAGCATGCAGCATTAGTGCCTTTGTATCTTGGTATTAAAGCAGTTTTAGCAAAGTCATTTGCACGAATTCATAGAGATAATTTAATAAATGTTGGAATTATACCTTTAGCATTTGAAAATAAAGAAGATTATGAAAAAATTGATGAAAATGACATCATTGAAATAAAAAATTTAAAGAAAAGCTTAACAAGTGGCTTGATATTATCTATTCCTAAGAAAAATTTAGAAATTCCAATTAATTTTGTTGGTTCTGATTATGATCAGGAAGTTCTAGAAGCAGGCGGCTATTTGAATTACTCGGTAAATAATTTATAGGAGGCTATATGTACAATATAACATTAATTAAAGGCGATGGCATAGGACCAGAAGTATCAATGGCTACAAAGAAAATCATTGATGCCACCGGTGTAAAAATAAATTGGGATATAGTCAATGCAGGTCAAAACGTATTTGAAAAAACTGGTGAGTTAATACCCGATCGTGTCTATGAATCAATAGAAAGAAATAAAATTGCTCTAAAAGGTCCTATAACAACACCAATTGGTACGGGGTTTAGGAGTATAAATGTGCATTTAAGAAAAAAATATAACTTATATGCGAATATAAGACCAATTCAATCAATGGAGAATACAAAATCAAGATATAATAATATAGATTTCACTATATTTCGAGAGAATACTGAAGGACTGTATATTGGAATCGAAAATAAAATATCTGACAATGAAGTAGAAGCAATAAAAAAAGTAACAACTTTAGGATCAGATAGAATTATAAAAAAAGCATTTGACTATGCAAAGGAAAATAATATTGATACGGTGACGGTTGCTCATAAAGCGAACATCTTAAAATTATCTGATGGATTATTCTTAAACGTTGCAAGAAGAATATCAAAGGATTATCCTATGATTGAGTTATCAGAAGTTATTATTGATAATTTATGTATGCAATTGGTAATGAATCCTGAACAATACAAAATTATTGTCACAATGAATTTGTATGGGGATATAATCTCAGATTTAGGCGCTGGTTTAATAGGCGGCTTAGGTTTGGTCCCTGGGGCAAACATAGGAGAAGACATATCAATTTTTGAAGCAGTACATGGTTCTGCACCTGATATTGCCGGACAGAATGTTGCGAATCCGACGGCCTTATTAAAATCTGGCATTATGATGTTGAAATATATTGGTGAACAGGACAGTGCAAAAAAAATTGAAAAGGCTCTAAAAAAAGTATATAGTGATGGAAAAATATTAACAAAGGATTTAGGAGGAACTGCAACAACGACAGAGTTTACTGAAGCTATAATAAGTGAGCTGTAGAGAGGAGGAAACTAATGGTAAATAATGAATGGTTCAAAAAAGTCTCTTCACAGGCAATTAAAACAAATTTGATTGATCCTTCTTTATACAAAGAAAATGAAATAAAATGTGGTTTAAGAAATGCTGATGGGACAGGCGTAATTGTTGGTTTTACTAAAATTGGTGCGGTACACGGGTATAAATATAAGGATAACGTAAAAGTACCAATTCATGGACGCCTCTACTATCGTGATTTAGAAATAAATGATATTATTAAGACTTTAAAAGGTAATAAATTTGAGCAAACCATGTACCTTTTAATATTTGGTAGTTTACCAACTGAAGAAGAGTTATATGAATTTAATCGAGTGTTAGCAAAATATCGTAAATTACCTCGAGGTTTTACAGAAAATATGATTTTAAAGAATCCTAGTAGTAATGTAATGAACAAACTTCAAAGAAGTATTTTGGTACTCTATTCTAATGACAAAGATCCGGAATTAATGACGATTGATAATATTTTAAAGCAAAGCATTAAACTAATTGCCAGATTTCCAACAATTATATCTTATGGATATCAAGCAAAAGCTCATTATTTTGATCACCAAAGCTTGAGAATTCATCAGCCTCAGGAAGAATTAGGGACTGCTGAAAATATTTTGTATATGATTAGAGATAATAATCAATATACAGCATTAGAAGCTGAGACCCTTGACTTATTATTATTAGTTCATGCAGAGCATGGTGGCGGTAACAATTCAGCTTTTGCTACCCATGTGGTTTCATCAAGTGGAACGGATACTTATTCGGCAATTTCAGCAGCTGTTGGAGCATTAAAAGGGCCTAAACACGGCGGTGCAAACAAATGTGTTCAGGAAATGGTTGATTATTTAGAAAATACCTTAAATGATATAAATGATGAAGATGAATTAAAAAAATGTTTAGAAAATATGCTAGACCGAAAGTGTTTTGATAAAACTGGTTTGATTTATGGTATGGGACATGCTGTTTACACAAAATCCGATCCAAGAGCCGTAATTTTAAAAGAAAAGGCAAGAGATTTATCTATAGAAAAGGGACAACTAGAAAAATTTAAGATGTATGAGAATATAGAAAAATTGACAAAAGAAATATTTAAGGAGAGAAAAGGCAAAACCTTCGAAATTTGTGCGAATGTAGATTTATATTCAGGTTTTATTTATGAATTACTCAATATCCCTAATGATTTGTATACACCAATATTCGCAACGGCTAGAGTCGCAAGCTGGTGTGCTCATAGAATCGAACAAATCATTAGTGACAAAAAAATAATTCGACCAGCGTATTTGTCAATAAAAAATGAGATTAAAGAATAATTTTTGTGTTAAAAGAACAATAGATTTTTATACAAATGTTGTTTTATTGTATTTATCTAAGTTATATTTGTTTGAAAATAACATATAAGTTTTTATACTTCTGTAGTAAAATGTTATTATAAGATAAACCAAGGAGTGTAAAAATGAAAGCATATAAAGGAAATATTATTTTCACTAAAAATAAAGAACAGTTTGAAATATATGAAAACCATTATTTATTGGTTAATGAAGGAAAAGTTAAGGGGATAGATCGATCAATAACTGACGAATCAATTGAAATTATTGATTATACTGATCATTTAATTATTCCTAGTTTTGTGGATTTACATACCCATGGTCCACAATATAGAAATCGCGGGATTGGTTTAGACCAAGAGTTATTGCCTTGGTTAAAAAATTATACCTTCAAAGAGGAACAAAAATTTTCTAGTAAAGAATATGCAAAAAAAATATATGAGAAATTTTCTCAAGATCTCTTAAAAAATGGTACAACGCACGCTGTATTATTTGGAAGTATTCATAACGCTTCGAATAAGTTATTAATAGATATACTTGAAAAATACAATATCCAAGCGTATGTGGGAAATGTTAATATGGATCAAAATTCTTCTAAGGACTTAGATGAGAAAACAGAAGAATCCATTAAAAAGACAAAAGAATTATTGAATTATACTAAAGACAAATCAACCCGCTCAATTATTACACCAAGATTTGTGCCTTCATGTTCCATAGAATTAATGGAAAATCTTGGTTTGATTGCAAAAGAAAATAATCTTGCGATTCAAACCCATATGTCAGAGAATAAAAATGAAGTTAAGTTAGTGAAAAAAATGCATCCATGGATTAATGATTATATTGATGTATATGAAAAATATAATTTACTCAATAGTAAAACCATTTTTGCCCATTGCGTTCATAGTCCTAAGAGTGAGCGGCTAAAAATAAAGGAAAATAAGGCTTATGTTGCACATTGCCCAAATGCTAACTTTAATCTGGCCAGTGGTATAATGCCACTCAGAACTTTCTTAAAGGAAGAAATTAATATGGGCTTAGGAACAGATATAGCAGCTGGACATACCTTATCAATTATTGATGTGATGAAATCAGCTTTGCAAGCTTCAAAATTAAAATGGTATGAAAACAATGCGCTTAGTCCAGTAACAGTTTCTGAAGTTTTTTATCTAGCAACTAAAGGTGGTGGGGCTTTCTTTGGAAATGTTGGTAGTTTTGAAGAGGGATATGATTTCAATGCCTTAATTATTAAAGATGATTATGAATTATACAATTTAAGCGTGAAAGAAAGAATTGAAAAGTTTATTTTTACTGGTGATGATCGTATGATTAAGAAGATAATTATAGGTGATTCAAGTAGTTAAATGGATAATAATTAAACCTCTATTATGGGGTTTTTTTGTTTACATATAATACATATTATTATACAATTAGTCTGTAGAAAAGGAGTGATTATGCTAGGAATAGTTGTAGCAATGGATAGCGAGATGGAATTATTATTAAGTAATTTACATCAAGACAATTATAAAGTTGAAAAAAATGTTTTTAAAACTTATGAATTTAATATTAATAATAAGGAATTTGTAGGAATTGTATCAGGTGTTGGAAAAATTAAAGCGAGTGCAGCGACGGAATATTTACTGTCCCAAAATAAAATTTCTAAAGTGCTTAATTTTGGCATGGCTGGTGGTATAGATAATTCTGTTAATATTGGTGATATAGTAAACGTTATTGGTTCTTATGATAATGATGAAGATTTGTCGGCTTTTGGTCAGGAAAAAGTTAAGCGACAATTGGTTTCTATTGATGATTTTGATGCCCCACAAGGTATTTGTGTTTCTGGGGATAAATTTGTTAATGATTATGAAGAAGCCAAAGGAATTAATAAAAGATATAATGCACTTTGTTATGAGATGGAGTTATCAGCAATTGCATTAATCTGCAATATGCATGGTGTTCCTATACTATCAATAAAATATATTTCAGATAAAGCGGATGAAAATGCAGAATTTGATTTTGATGAATCGTTAAAAAAAGCTGCTAATGAATTCAGCGATTTTATTATTGAAATGGTTAATGAATTGTAAGGAGTGTTATGATAAAACGGATTATTGGAGACAGTTGCACAGATTTAAATGAAAAGTTAGATCAAGATTTAGAAATCGAAATTGTGCCTTTAAAAATTTATCTAGGGGAAAAAGAATTTGTTGATGAAAAAGATTTTGATACAAAAAGTTTTTTGAAGGAAATGATTGATTATAATGATGTTGTTAAAACATCATGTCCATCACCAGAAGATTATCTTAAAGTTATTGAAGGTGAAGGTTCAGTTTTTATAGTCACATTATCTAAAGAACTAAGTGGTTCATATAATGCTGCAATTTTGGCAAAAAAATTGTATCTAGAAGATAATAATGATAAATTCATTCATGTATTTAATTCTCGCTCAGCTGCTGTGGGACAAACCTTAATCGCTATGAAAATCAAAGAATTAGTTGATCAAGGCTTAAGAGATGAATTGATTGTTGAAAAGGTAGAAGCTTATATTGAAAGTCAACAAACCTTGTTTATTTTAGAATCGCTTGATAACTTAATAAAAAATGGAAGAATATCTAAGACAAAAGGTTTTATCGCGAACACTTTTAATATCATTCCCATCATGGGTTCTACACCTGAAGGAGCGATTGTATTAAAGGCTAAAGGTAGAGGGTCAAAGGTGTATAAAAAAATGATTGACTTGATTGTCGAACATGCAAGTAACCCGGAAGATAAAATTTTAGGCATTACACATGTTGATAATAAAGAACAAGCTGAAAAAATAAAAAAAATGGTCCAGGAAAGAATTGATTTTAAAAATATAATTATAGTAGATGCTCGAGGGATATCTACAAGTTATGCAGACAATAAAGGTATTGTTATTGCATTTTAAGGAGGATGAAATGAGTAATATTATAGCTGATAGTAGTTTAGATATTAATGAATCGTTAAAATCGTTAGGTGTTCAATTTGTGTCATTTAAGTTATATCTTGGAGATAAAGAGTACGTTGATAATGATGATTTAAATCCAATCAATTTTATAACTGATATGGTTAACTATAGTGGGCTAGGTAAATCAGCCTGTCCGTCACCGAATGATTTTCTAGAAAAATTTGATGAAAAAGAAGATAATTTCGTTGTAACTATATCAGAAAAATTAAGCGGAACGTATAATTCCGCAATTCTAGCGAAAAATCTATTTGAAGAGAAAAACAAAGATGGCTTTGTGCATGTATTTAATTCAAAGAGTGCGTCAATTGGTGAAACTTTAACGGCAATAAAGATTAAAGAATTAATTGGTCAAAAGGTTGATCGGGTAAAACTTGTTAAAAATGTAGAAGAATATATTGAAAATATGCGTACATTTTTTATCTCAGAAAATTTAGATAATTTAATCAAAAATGGTCGGATTTCAAAAATGAGAGGTACTATAGCTTCTATTTTAAATATTAAACCAATAATGGGTACCAATAGAGCTGGGGAAATAATACTCTATGATAAACAAAGAGGTATTAAAAAAGCATATAACCGATTAAAAGAAATAGTAGTTGAAACATCTAGTGACTGCTCAGAGAAAACATTAGCAATTTCACATGTGAATAATTTAGAACGAGCAGAATATATCAAGTCATTAATTCAAGAAGAATGTAATTTTAAAGATGTTGTAATCGTTCAAACAGGTGGCTTATCAAGCTTGTATTGTGATAATAAAGGAATTATTTTAGCATTTTAACCTTAGGAAACTAAGGTTTTTTTTGTTAAAAAATGTTGAAAACGTTTTCAAAAGATGATATTATTAAATCAGGTTTAATAATATTAAGTATAATAAATTATTATTTAATAACGGAGGGGAAAATGAGAAAAAAATTATTTATACCAGGACCAGTAGATGTAGCGAGTGATGTATTAGAAAAGATGGCTACACCTATGATTAGTCACAGAAGTAAAGAAGCAACTGAATTACAAAAAAATATAAGTGAGAAATTACAAGAGCTTATGTATACAAAAAATGAAATTCTTCTATCCACATCATCAGGGAGTGGATTAATGGAAGGGGCTATTCGCTCATGTACAAGGAAAAAAGCAGTGGTATTTGCTATGGGTGCTTTTGGTGAGCGTTGGTATGATATGGCTATAAAAAATGGCGTTGATGCTGATATCGTCTCAGTTGAGTGGGGAAAAGCAATTTCACCAGCATTAGTTGAAGAAACTTTAAAAACTGGAAAATATGATTTAATTACAGTTACACATAACGAAACATCTTCAGGCGTAATGAATCCTTTAGATGAGATTTCTGAAGTTGTAAAAAAATATCCTGATGTAGTCTTTTGTTTAGACACAGTGAGTTCACTTGGCGGAACAAAAATTGAGGTAGACAAGTGGGGAGTCGATATCTGTATTGCTTCAACACAAAAATGTTTAGGGTTGCCTCCTGGTTTAGCAGTATGTAGTATTTCTGATAAAGCTTTAAAGGCAGCTGAAAATGTTGAAAATAAAGGGTTCTATTTTGATTTATTACGGATTAAAAAATACGTTGATAAAAAACCTTATCAGTATCCTTCAACACCGTCATTACCACATATGTTTGCTTTAGATTATCAACTCGATAAGATATTAAAAAAAGAAGGTTTAGAAAATAGATTTGACCGACATGAAAAAAATGCACAGTTTGTTAGAGATTGGGCAAAAAAATATTTTGATTTATATTCTGATGAAAAATACTTATCTAATACAGTAACAAACATCAAGAATACAAGAAATATATCCGTAAAAGAATTAAACCAGGCATTAGGAGAAAGAGGTTATATCATATCGAATGGGTATGGCGATTTAAAGGAAAAAGCTTTTAGAATTGCTCATATGGCAGAAACAACAAAAGAAGATCTTCAAGAACTATTTGAAGAGATTGAAGATATTTTAAATTTAAAATAGAAAAATTAAAGCTTTCTATTTTGGGGGGAGATAATATGATTAGAATTTTAGCTAATGACAAGATTTCTGATTGTGCTGTTAATAATATTAAAAATCTAGGCTATGAATTAACGGAACATCATTACTCAAAGGAAGAATTATTAGAAGAAATAGGAAATTACCATGCTATAATTGTGCGTTCAGCTACAAAATTGAAAAAGGATTTAATTGATGCGGGTATTAAAGGGAAACTATCTTTAATTATTCGTGCAGGGGTTGGTTTAGATAACATTGATGTAGAATACGCAGAATCTAAGGGTATTGAGGTATTAAATACACCAAATGCTAGCTCATCAGCTGTTGCAGAGTTGGCTATTGGTCAAATGTTTGCTTTATCACGACATATTTATATTTCAAATGTAACCATGCGAGATGGTCAATGGAATAAAAAATTATATAAAGGTGTTGAAGTGAACGGTAAAACCTTAGGTATTATTGGCTTTGGTAGAATTGGTCAAGAAGTTGCGAAACGCGCCCATGCTCTTGGTATGAGTGTTTTATATAATACCCGGTCAGGTGAAAAATCTGGCTTTGAAGAATATAAGTACGTGTCTCTAGAGGAATTAATTCAGTCATCTGATATTATTACTTTGCACGTACCCTTTATTAAAGAAAAAGGTGCTTTTTTAGGGAAAGCTGAATTTGAGCAAATGAAAGATGGCGTAATGATAATAAATACAGCTCGTGGAGGCGTAATTAATGAAGATGCACTTTTAGAAGCTTTGGATAGTGGTAAAGTTGCAGCGGCCGCTATTGATGTTTTTGAAAAAGAACCACTAGCTTCAGAAGAGATTATGAGTCATGATAAGATATCGTTAACACCGCACATTGGTGCTTCAACACATGAAGCTCAAGATCGTATTGGAGAAGAAATTTATGATAGAATAAAAAAACATTTTGATAATGAGGAGGAAGTTTATGTCCATTGTTAGACCGTTTAAAGGTATTAGACCAAAAAAAGAGTTAGTAGATCAAGTAGCATCGTTACCATATGATGTTATGAATAGAGAAGAAGCAAAAAAGTTAGCTGAAGGTAATGAGTATTCTTTTTTACATGTGGTTCGATCAGAGATTGATTTAGATGATTCAGTTAGCCCTTATGATGAAGTTGTTTATAAAAAGGCTAGAAAAAATTTAGACCAAATGATTGAAGATGAAATTTTAGTACAAGATGAAAAACCAATGTTTTATATTTATAGACAAATTATGAATGGTAGAGTTCAAACGGGTTTAGTTGGTGCGACTTCTATTGATGATTACATGAACAATGTTATAAAGAAGCACGAGTATACTCGACCTAAAAAAGAAATTGATCGAATTAATAATTTTGATCATTGTGATGCAAATACAGCGCCCATTTTCTTAACTTACCGGAAAAATGATGAAATTAATACTATTGTTAATGATTGGATTAAATTCCATATGCCTATTTACGATTTTAAATCTGAAGATGGTATTACACATATTGTTTGGGAACTATCAGAGGAATCTTTAGTAGATAAAATTAATAAAATATTTGATAAAGAAGTAGATTCTTTATATATTGCTGATGGGCATCATCGATCGGCATCTAGTGTAAAAGTAGGATTAAAAAGAAGAGAAGAAAACCCTAATTTTACTGGTGATGAAGAATATAATTGCTTTATGTCGGTAATGTTTCCTGATGAAGATTTATTCATTATGGATTATAATAGAGTCGTGCATACGTTAAATGGACTTTCGTTTGAAGAATTCATGAGTGAAGTTAAAGAAAAATTTAATGTTGAAAAAGTTGAAAGTGAAGAGCCATTTAAACCAACTAAGAAGCATACTTTTGGTATGTATATTGAAAATAATTGGTATGCGTTAGAAGCGAAAGAAGGAATATTTGATGATCAAGACCCTGTTGATCGTTTAGATGTAGCAATACTTCAAAACAATATATTAGATCCTTTGCTAGGGATTGAAGATCCTAGAACAAGTGATAATATTGATTTTGTAGGTGGTATTCGAGGATTAAAAGAATTAGAAGAAAGAGTTAATAAAGGTAAAAAAGTAGCATTTTCTATGTACCCAACAACAATGGATGATTTACTTGCCATTGCAGACGCGGGTAAAGTAATGCCGCCAAAGTCTACTTGGTTTGAACCAAAACTAAGAAGTGGTTTATTTGTTCATAGATTGACTGATTAAAAAGAAAAAGTCCTTAATACAAACGTATTAAGGGCTTATTTTTTTTACTAAAATCTTGAATTTTATAGAAAGATACTTTATCAACGAATTCACCTGTAAAGATGTATTCAGAAAATTTATTTTGAATTAATTTTTCTTTTTTTCTGAAGATAAAGTCATCTTGCTCATTATTTAGATAGACCACATTATTGAACATAAATCCCCTCCTATAACAATTCTTCAACTACATTATATCATGGGAACGTAAAATAGTCCATACTTCAAAATCAAATGAAGTTTATATTATTATTATAAACACGGATACGATTAAAGCAATGATTAAGTTAAAAACTAAACTCATATGTACATGGTCTTCGTCTCTTTTTAATCGGGTTGTATTTAAGGATAATCCTAAACCCGTTATAAATATTTGGAATATCGTTAATGTAAGTGTGATATTTAAATTGTTTTGACTCCATTGGTTAAGATAGTCATTATTAAAAAAACGTCCGATACCATAGGATGTTTCAGGAGAAGCTTTTATTAAGAATACTACAATTAAGAAAAACATTACCCAAGAAAATATAGAAAAAAAGTTAATTGTTTTGATAATTACATCATCATTTTTTCTTTTCTCTTTATAATCTCCATAAATTTTATGATAAATTTTATCTGCAGCATCAGAATCAGGTGTTTTTTTGAGCATTTCAATTTGTTTAGAAAAAATAAAGTTCATAAGTTTGTCTTTTTCACAGTTTTCGAGACCAATAAACATGATACGAGTATCATATTTATATTGACTATCTTTTTGCAATTTGCTTTCAATGACTTTCCCTTCAGTTGTAATAGAGAATTCATCATCAAAAGACAATTTTACTTTAACGATAGAGTTTATGTATAGTTTCTTGTTAACAACAAATCTGATGCCTGTCGCTGATATATTCTTTGAGAGTACTTCAAGTGCTTCATAATCAATATAAATAACGGCACTTTTTGTAATTGGGAGCCTAAAAGCTTCTCTGCGTTGAATCTCTTTTACTTCGCTAGTTTTTTGTACAACATGTTCCACTAGGGAAGCTTCTCTTGTTTTTTTAACAATAGTACCATTAAAACTATAAACTTTTTGTTCATTATTAAGTGTCGTTACGAAAAAAATTTCGATTGTTTCACCATGATGAAGGGGGTAGTTTTTGCCATTATATCGTGGTGCCATAATTGAAAAACGATTATCTTCATAAGAAAAACCCTTATCGATTAGTGTGTGTAGATTTAATTCTCCATATTTTTGATCAACTACAGAAACTTCAATTGCTTTTGTACTTTTTAAAATATCTTCAAGATTCATCATCTACCACCTCTCGTTATATTAATATTTTTGTTTAATTTGTAAATGACATTTTTTCTTTCTACAATAATTTTTACCTTCTCATTAAGGGTATCGTCATTTCGTATAGAATTTATTAATTCAAATGAAGGATTAATTGCAACTGGATTGCCAACGGTTTTTAACATACTTATGTCACCATTAGTGTCACCGTAAGCAAAAGAATTGTCTAAATCAATTTTATATTTTTCTTTTAATTGTTTAATGGCTTCTGTTTTATTTTTGTTATCCCACATTGGAATAACTTTGCCATTAAATGTATTGTCATCATTGGTTAAATATTTAGTGGCTATGAAATCAGTTGCATTATATTTTTCCGCCATTTTTTCAACTAAGTAATCTGGACTGCCTGAAATAAATAAAATTAAATGACCTTTTTCGTGATGATAAGCAATCTGGTCTCGTGTATATGAGTATACTTTATCACCACAAAGGTTAATCACTTGTTTAGCAATGAAGTCATACTCAGTTTTATTCAAACCTTTAAGACTATCAATGTAGACAGTAGCCAATTCTTCCATGTATACATCAAAATCACCTTCTCTATTGTCCCATTCATTAAACTTTTGTTTGATATCAGAATGCCATATAATAGGATCAAAAACTTCATATTTTAAAAGTTTTTTAAAATGTTCAATCATAAGAGAATTTCTATAAAGTGTGCCATCTATATCAAAAAAAGCTGCTATATTTTTCATATTATTTTTCCTTTCATAAAAAAAATGTTTAAACTAATTTTTCCTGGGTATATTAGTAATGTAAAATAATTCTATATATCCTTCTTTTTTAAGAGGGTTTATATAAATTGTAGTGGTAAGGATGTAACAGTAGATATCGATCTACTAACATTACTAAGAAAAAAAGTATGATGAATGTAAAAGTGTTTTTTCAAGTGGTTCTAGAATTTAGAATAAGCAAGGGGGAATACAAATCATAAAATCAAAGATTAATAAAATTAAATATAAGTATTCCAAACGTGCTTGCTACTACTGAAAAGAGTTATCTTAGAAAATATTAGGATAACTCTTTTATATTTTCTAGAAAAATTTTTAATATTTGAGCTGTAATCCCCCAGATTATATAATTATCATATTCATAGAAATAAACTGAATAGCTCCCTTTTTTAAATGAATAATCTTTCCCATTTTCAATTTTCTCGTAAGGAAAATCTTCGCTGATATTCATATTTACATCAAAAGTGTATTTTTGTGGTATTTGATTTTTTAATGCTTTCAGAGGAACAGTGAAGATGCTATCAACCTCTGCAGGATTGAAATGAATTGATTCAATGTCTTCGTGTTCTATATGTCCTAAAAAAATATTTATTTTGTAGTTAAAAGGTGTAAAATAGTACCCAAGATTATTTAAAATTTCTACTTGAGATTCTAAAATATTTAATTCTTCTACGGTTTCTCTTAGGGCACTATAACTAGGTGTTTCTCCATCTTCTTTTTTACCCCCAGGAAAACAAATTTCTCCAGGTTGTGAATTCAAGTTTTCTGATCTTCTTTCAAATAAAAGATGTAATTCATTATCTACTTTTATTAAAGGTATTAATACAGAGAATTCACTGAATTTTTCTATTTTCTTATTTTGATCGATATGTTTTTTAATTGAATTAATATCCAAGATAACCTCCTACTATAAAATTATTTCCATTATGTTAGAAAGTAATATATTATGTTATTATAATTATAACAAAAAAAGATGAGCATGTAAGCGTATAATTAATATAAATTTGTGTTTTATTGAAGGTGAGTAAAAATGAGAAAAATTTTACATGTAGATTTAGATGCATTTTATGCTTCAGTTGAGGAATTAGATCATCCTGAGTTAGTAGGAAAACCAGTTATTGTTGGCGGAAAAGGGGAGCGAGGTGTTGTATCAACATGCAATTATGAAGCACGGAAGTATGGTATACACTCTGCAATGCCAGGTTTTATGGCTAAAACAAAATGTCCAAATGGTGTTTTCTTATCTCCAAATATAAACCGTTATCAAGAAATTTCAGATCAGGTATTCAGTATTATTCTTTCTATAACGGATGAAGTTCAAAAGGTTTCTATTGATGAAGCTTATCTTGAAGTTACAGATTTATATCAAAGCCCACTTTATATTGCAAAATACATTAAAAATATGATTAAAGAAGAAATTGGTATTACTTTATCTGTAGGTGTTTCTTACAATAAATTTTTAGCGAAACTTGCAAGTGATTGGAATAAGCCGGATGGAATAAAAGTTATTACGAAAGATATGGTGCCAGATATTTTATTGCCTTTACCAGTTGAAAGGATTCATGGAATTGGTTCAGTATCAGCAAAAAAGTTGAATAGTCTCGGAATTTTTAAAGTATCGGACTTAATGAATTATTCGATTAATAATCTAATTTCATTTCTTGGCTCATCTGGAGAAGAAGTCTATTATCGGATCCGTGGTATTGATCATCGTTCTTTAAAAGAAGAAGTAAAAAATAGAACTTATGGTACAGAAACGACACTTAAGAGAAATACAAGGGATCAAGGTCAATTACTCGAAATTCTAAAAGAAATGATGCATGAGGTTTACGATACTATCAACAATAAAAATAAAGTAGCTAAAACGATAATTATTAAAGTGAAATATTTTGATTTTCAAGTGATTACCCGTAGTAAGAGTAATCAACATTATATGTTTGAGTTGGATACTTATATGGAAGTTTTAGAAGATATCTTTGAAAAAATAGAATTTAATAAAAATGTCAGACTAATCGGTGTAACAGTCTCGAACATTAAAGAGAAAGAAAACCAACAATTATCCTTGTTTTAATTAATTGATTGAATGGTCAAAATATCCTTTTCTAAAATATCTAAGTAATGATCTTGCATTAATAATTCGATATTGATTGGGATATCATTTTTTTTTGCAAATTTTATTGCTGGAAAAAGCTGAGTATTATCACTAAAACTCAAGTGTGTTTCATTGTTCTTATAACCATGAATATGACAATGACTGATTGCATCTAAAATTAAACCTTTAGGATATAATATTTTACTATAATTAAGAAAATCGTGCGTAATATCCCAACATATTTTTAATTTTAGAGAGTCAATTTGATTTAAGATTTTAATGATATCTTTTCTTGAATCTCCAATAATGTTATATTTATTTTTATTTAATGTTTCAATAGAAAGGGTTAGATTATAGTTAGTTCTTGAAAATATTTCTAATACAAATTGAATAAATGAAATTGTCTTATTTACTGCTTCGCTTCGCGTATTTTCTTTGTATTTAGCACCGTGAAAGACAATCGTCGCCGAATTTTTTTTAAAATCAAATATCTCATTGAGTTTGCTGAAATAATCAATAAAATATTTTTGGTTACTATTACAAAAGTTATTCACATCAAGCTTTTCATCAACAAAAGATGGTAAATGGAAATTAAAATGAAAAGCATTCATTTCAATTTGCTTAAAGACTTTTTTATAAAAACAAATATCATAATTTATAAAATCAGGAGCTAACTCTAATTGAGAAATCCCATAAGATTTGATAAGATAAATATATTTTTCTAATGTAATTTTTTCTAAAATTTTCTCTTCAAATGTAATACCAAGAATCATAGAATCACTTCCTTTTTATTTATAATATACCATAACTTTTTCTTTGACAATTCAATAACTATTTTATCGCTTGAAAAGTTAGTAAAATACTTGTAAAATGGTATTAGTATGATTAAAAGGAAGGTGAATCTTTAAACTATGATTTTGATGATTGATAACTACGATTCATTTACTTATAACCTTGTCGAATATCTCAAAATGTTAAAACGAGAAGTTAAGGTTGTAAGAAATGATAAAATTGATATAGAAGGCATACGTCGCTTAGGTCCAAGTATAATAGTAATATCTCCTGGACCTTGTACACCGAATGAAGCTGGGATTTCAAAGAAAATTATTAATGAACTGAAAGGAGAAATTCCGATTTTAGGTATTTGTCTAGGGCATCAAGCCATAGGAGAGGTTTTTGGAGCAAAGGTAGTAAAAGCTATTGAACCAGTCCATGGAAAAGTATCAACTATTAGACATAATAATTTAGGCATTTTTAAAGGTTTAAGTAATCCTTTAAAAGTAACCCGTTATCATTCCTTAGTAATAAAGCGAGATACACTGCCTGAGACTTTAGAAATAACGGCAGAAACTAAATTTGGGGAAATTATGGGCATTCAGCATAAAGAATATCCTATTATTGGTGTTCAATTTCATCCAGAAGCTATTTTAACAGAGCAAGGGTTAGATTTATTAAAGAATTTCTTAGAAATAGGTGAAAATTATGATCGTAAAAAAAATTGAAACGAGTTTATCACCCTTTGAAGTTTTTAGAATTTTCAGCAACGATGATCAACCAGTATTTTTAGATAGTGGTGAAGGTTATGAAAATTTAGGAAAATTTTCAATTATTGCTTCAAAGCCATTTTTAAAGTTTAAATCAAAAAATGATACAGTGATAGTTAATGGTGAAAAGATTTTAGATGTTAACAAGAAACCTTTAGAGCTTTTGAAGGACCATCTTAATCAATTTAAAATTGAGTATAATTCAGACTTGCCTTTTATTGGTGGTTTACTTGGGCATTTTTCTTATGATTTGTGTCATCATTTTGAAGAGTTGCCAAGAACAGCTGTAGATGATTTAGATGTTTATGATATCAATGTGGGTTTTTACAATGGAAGCATTATATATAATCATCAAACAAAAGAATATTTTGTTACTGATGCAGAGATTAATATAGGTAGTGCTTTAAGGGTTCAGATGATTATTGATCGTGTAAAGTCGGCAGAATTAGAAGAGTTACCAACTAATATAACTTCAGAAGACATAAAAATAGACTCAAATATGACAAAAGAAAAGTATATTCAATCAATAAAAAAAATTAGAGATTATATTAGAGCTGGAGATATTTACCAAGTGAACATGACGCAAAGATTTCAGACAAAATTACGAACAAATCCTTTAACATTGTATTCTAATTTAAGGCAGATTAATTCGGCACCATTTGCGGCTTTTATTGATTACGGAGAATATCAAATATTATCTTCTTCTCCAGAAAGGTTTATGAAACTTGAAAAGGGAGATTTATCAACACGTCCCATTAAAGGGACAAGACCACGCGGAGAGACGGTAGAAGAGGATCTACGATTAAAAAAAGAATTAATAAACAGTGAAAAAGATCAAGCTGAATTATTAATGATTGTTGATTTAGAGAGAAATGATTTTTCAAAAGTAGCTAAAACTGGAACAGTTAAAGTACCGGAATTATTTGTAATTGAAGAATATCCAACAGTTTTTCATTTGGTTTCAAAGGTTGAATGTGAACTTAATGAAGGAAGTGGTGCCATTGATTGTATCGTAAATACCTTTCCTGGGGGTTCAATTACTGGCGCACCAAAAATAAGAGCCATGGAAATTATTGATGAATTAGAACCGACCCAACGAAATATTTATACTGGTTCTATTGGGTATATTGATTTCAATGGAGATATGGATCTAAGTATTGTTATAAGAACAATGTTAATTAAAAACGATAATGTATATTTTCAAGTTGGTGGCGGTATTGTTTGGGATTCAAATGCGGAAGATGAGTTCCAAGAGTCCCTTGACAAAGGGAAAGCCCTTGTAGAAGCTTTAAAAATGTAGGTGAATGAATGTATTATGTTTATAATGGTAGGTTTTTAGAATACAATGAAAAGATTGAAAGTAGTCCATTATCCGATGGAACCATGTATGGTTATGGTTTATTTGAGACAATTAAAGTTACAAATCACTATCCAGAATACCTTGAAGAACATCTTAATAGATTAAGAAAGGGAATGGAAGCCCTAAATATTGGCTTTATGTATTCTGATGATAAAATAAAAGAGTATATTAAAAAACTAATTCGAAAGAATGGATTTAATGGGGCGTTAAAAATTGCTGTTATTAAAAATAAGAATTTAAGTGATTTGATCATTATGATGAAAAACTCAACTTATAATTATAAAGATTATCAAAAAGGCTTTAAGTTAACCATTAGTTCTGTTTTAAGAAATTCGACAGCAAAACTGGTCAATTATAAAACGCTTAACTATCTTGAAAATTTATTAGAGTTTAAAAGTGCAAAAACTAAAGGTTTTGATGAAGTTATTTTTTTCAATGAAAAAAAATACTTAGCTGAAGGGGCAGTATCTAATGTTTTTTTGGTCAAGGATAAAATACTATATACACCAAAGAAGGGTAGTGGTTTGTTAGAAGGCATTATGAGGAATAAAGTGATAGAAAAAGCTTCTTTTAAAGTAGTAGAGAGAGATTTAAGAATAGAAGATATTGATACCGCTGATGAGATTTTTATTACAAATTCTTTGATGAGAGTAATGCCTGTCAAAAGTGTGCAAGGAACAGACTATAATTATTCGACTTTTAAAATAACAGAAGAAATTAGAAAGGAATTATAAAAATGGATAAAAAAAGAATAGAAGATGCTTTTAGAGAAATACTAATAGCCATTGGAGAAGATCCAGACCGAGAAGGTTTAAAAGAAACACCAAGTAGAATTGCAAGAATGTATGAAGAGATTTTTTCTGGTTTAAATAAAGATCCAAGAAAACACATGCAGGTAACTTTTACGGAAGAGGAACATAATGAATTGGTTTTAGTAAAAGACATACCTTTTTATTCAATGTGTGAACATCATTTTGTACCATTTATAGGAAAGGCTCATGTAGGTTATATCCCGAAAGATGGTAGTGTTGTAGGTTTATCTAAGCTTGCAAGAGTTGTTGAAGAAATAGCTAAACGACCTCAATTACAAGAACGGATTACTTCAGCAGTAGCTAATATTATTATGGAAGAAATTAAACCACAAGGTGTTATTGTTGTTATAGAAGCAGAACATCTATGCATGAGTATGAGAGGTGTAAAAAAACCGGGTAGTAAAACAGTTACTTCCGCTGTACGTGGTATTTTTAAATCTAATTCTAAGAGCAGAGCTGAAGTGATGAGTTTAATCAATAATAAATAATAGGGGGATAAAATTGTTATTAGAATGTAACGGAAAAGAGCTAGAATTAGGTAAAAAAACAATAGTTATGGGTATCTTAAATGTTACACCAGATTCATTTTCGGATGGCGGTGAATTCAATACTATTAAATCAGCGAAAGAACAATGTCAGAAAATGATGAGTGATGGGGCTGATATTATTGATATTGGTGGAGAATCAACACGACCAGGGTCAAAAGTAGTCACTGAATCCGAAGAAATCAATCGGGTAATACCAGTCTTAAAACATTTAAAAAAAGATTTTGATGTTTTTATATCGATAGATACTTCCAAAGCAAATGTAGCAAAATTGGCCTTGGAAAATGGTGCAAATATGATTAATGATGTATGGGGATTACAAAAAGAACCTGAAATAGCTAAATACATTGCTAAGTATGATGTTCCTGTTGTTATTATGCACAATAAAGAAAATAACAAATATGATCAAGATATTATTGAATCCATGAAGGCTTTTTTTGAAAAATCTATAGAGATTGCATACAGTGCTGGAATAAAAAAAGAAAATATAATACTCGATCCTGGTATAGGTTTTGGTAAAGATCCTGAGCAAAATATTGAAGTGATGTCAAGATTAGATGAAATCAAAGCAATGGGGTTTCCATTACTCCTTGGAACGTCAAGAAAGTCTATGATTGGCTATATTTTAGATTTACCTTCAGATCAAAGGTTAGAAGGGACCATAGCGACGAATGTCATAGGTGTTATGAATGGTTATGATATTATTCGTGTCCATGATGTTAAAGAACATGTTCGAGCCATGAAAGTTACTGATAGAATTGTTAGGGGGTAAGATATGATAGATTTATCAAATCTTAATTTGAATATCAATTTCAATAATTTGTCAGAAATCATTATTCTTAAGGGCGGTAAAATCTTATTGGCCTTAATTATATTGTATTTTGGATTTAAAATCATCAATAAATTTACAAGTATAATAAATAAAAGACTTCTTAAAAAGAATTATGATCCAATGATTATTAATTTTTCTATCCCAATGATAAGAATTACTGCTAAAGTTTTTTTAGCAATACCATTAATAAATTTTATTGGTATAGAAACCACCTCTTTTATTGCAGCAATCGGTGGCGCAAGTTTTGCCGTAGGTCTTGCATTTCAAGGAAGTTTATCAAATTTTGCTGGTGGTGTTTTGTTATTGATACTAAAACCCTTTAGTGTTGGACATTTTATTGAAGTAGGGGCACATAAAGGAACCGTGCAGTCAATTAGCATATTTTACACATATTTACAAACCTTTGATAATAAAATAATCGTCATTCCAAATAGCAATGTAAGTAATGATAGTTTGATTAATTATACTGCTAATGATAAAAGAAGAATTGATTATAATATCGGAGTAGACTATAACACGGATATAGATTATGTGAAAGAAGTGCTTGAAGAAGTAATCAAAGATGAAGAAGGTATATTAGATATGCCTGAACCAATTATTGGTCTTGGAGAATATGCAGCAAGTTCTATTATTTTTCATATAAAAGTTTGGGTTAAAACGGAAGATTATTGGAAAGTTTTTTATCGGTTTAATGAAAATATAAAAAGAGCATTTAACAAAAAAGGCATCTCTTTTCCATATCCACATATGGATGTCAATATTTATAAAGATGTAAAAAATAATATAGAATCATAATAACTATGCATAATTGTATGAAATTTGGGTAAACTGTGAATACAGACTTAAGTTAATGTTAATAGGAGATGATGAAATGGCAAATGTTTATGCAAGTACAATAATGAATCTTATATTAGTTTATGGAATGAAAATTATCATTGGTTTACTAGTGCTTTATTTTGGTTTTAAAATAACGGATCATGTAACTAAGAAATTAATTGGGAATTTAAAGAAAAAAAAGTTTGATGAAACACTCAGTAATTTTCTAGAACCGCTTATAAAGATTTCTTTAAAAGGTTTAATTGTTATTTCTGTCGTTTCATATATGGGTTTACAAACAACATCTTTTGTAGCCGTTATTGGTGCGGCAACTTTCGCAATAGGTTTAGCCTTTTCAGGGGCACTTTCTAACTTTGCTGGTGGTGTGTTACTTATTGTATTAAGACCTTTTGTTGTAGGTGATTTTATAGAAGTAGCAGGTAATAAGGGAACTGTTGAAAATATAAGTGTTTTTTATACTGATTTAAGAACACCTGATAATAAGTTTGTTGTTGTACCTAATAGTAGTGTAACAAGTAATAGTTTAACAAATTTTTCTAAAAAAGAAACAAGACGTGTTGATTTAGTTGTAGGTGTTGATTATGATAGTGATATTCAAGAAGTAAAATCAACTATTTTAGAAATGGTAAGTAAAAACGAAAAAGTGTTAAATCTACCTGAACCCTTTGTTGGTTTAGGTGAATATGGGGACAGTTCAATAAATTTTTATGTGCGTTTATGGGTGAATAGCCCAGACTATTGGAGTGTATTTTTTGATTTCCAAGAGAATTTAAAAGTTAAGTTTGATGAAAAGGGTATTGAATTCCCTTATCCACATATGGATTTAAATATATATAAGGACATTAAAGCGAAACAATAGGAGTGTTATGGATAAAATCACATTAAAAAAATTAAAATTCTATGGTTATCATGGGGTTTTAGATGAAGAAAACAGATTAGGACAGAAATTTACCGTTAATCTTGAATTATATGCAGATTTAAGCAAAGCCTGTAAAACAGATTCAGTAGATGATACGATTAATTATGCGCAAGTATATCAATTGGTCAAAGAGATTGTAGAAACTGAACAGTATAATTTAATTGAAAAATTGGCTGAAGAAATAACTACTAGAGTTTTTGGTACCTTTGAAAAGGTCAAAGAAATAGTAGTTGAAATTGAAAAACCTGAGGCCCCAGTAAATGGCATCTATGACTCGTTCTCTGTTGAGTTAAGGAGAAAAAGAGATGAATAAAGCATATTTATCTTTAGGTAGCAATATAGGCAAACGAAAAGAAAATATTTTAAAAGCCTATGAAATCTTAGAAGCTGAAGGAATCAATATAGTTAATCAGTCTTCTTATTATGAGACAGCACCTGTTGGTGTTAAGGATCAAAAGTTTTTCATTAATAGTGTTATTGAAATAGTAACTGAATTAGGACCTTATGAATTACTAGAAAAATGTCATTTAGTAGAAAAAGTGCTCAAACGTAAAAGAGTGATTAGATGGGGTCCAAGAACAATTGATGTTGACATTTTACTATTTAATGATTTAAGTTTGAATGATTCAGATTTAATTATTCCCCATAAAGAGATTAAAAATAGAGCTTTTGTCTTGATACCATTAGCAGAGATTAACGAATCTATTGTAATTACTGGTAGTAAGATACAAGAGCTAATTAGTAAGTTAGATACAACTGGTGTGGAGTTGATTGAAGATGGAAGATAAGAAGATTTTAACCGGAAGAAAAATTGATGTAAAAGTTAAAGGTAAAATTGTTAATGAAAAAAATCCATTGATTATTGCTGGGCCTTGTTCAGTTGAGTCTAGAGAACAAATCATAAGAATAGCAAAAATAGTTAAGAAGTTAGGTGCAACAGCTCTACGTGGTGGTGCTTTTAAACCACGCACAAGTCCTTACGCTTTTCAGGGCCTCGGTATTGATGGATTAAAGTATTTAAAAGAGGCCAGTGAATTGACCGGTTTACCAGTTGTCAGTGAAATTACTGATGCCCGATATATTGATTTGTTTAATGCTTATGTAGATGTTTTTCAAGTCGGCTCAAGAAACATGAATAATTATAGTTTGCTTAAATCTCTTGGAAAGGTTAATAAACCAATCCTTTTAAAAAGAGGTATGAGTTCAACAATTTATGAATGGATTTTAGCGGCTGAATATTTGGCTGAATTTGGCAATAAAAACATTATTTTGTGTGAACGGGGTATTAGAACCTTTGATACTTATACACGTAACACACTTGATATAGCAGCCGTACCTATTATGAAAAAGGAGACAGGACTACCAGTTATTGTAGACCCAAGTCATGGTACAGGGAGAAGAGAATTGGTTTGTCCGATGACAAAAGCTGCGATTGCAGCAGGTGCTGATGGCGCAATTATTGAAGTGCATGACGATCCTGATCACGCCTTAAGTGATGGACACCAATCGATAACACCAGAACAATTTAAATCATTAATGGCTGAGTATCGAAGAGTATTAAAAAATAATTTATAGAATTAAAAAAAGATGATCCGCCTGAATTAACAGGGAATCATCTTTTTTAGTGTATTAATTACTATTAAAATATTTTAGATATGGGTTGTTCTTATCTAAGAATATTGTAGTGTTTTCATCAAAAGATTCTTTATAAGACTCTAGCGATTGATAAAATTCATAGAAGCCAGGATCCTTAGAATAGGCATTTGCATATATTTCTAATGCTTCAGCATCTGCAGAACCTTTGATTTCTTCAGCCTCTTCAATTGCAGAAGATTCAATTTCTTTTACTTCACGATCTGTCTTAGCAACTGTTGTACGGTAAAGCTCTCTACCTTCTGAACGGGTTTTTTGAGCAACTGCTTGTCGTTCAGCAATCATTTTTTGATGGGTAGATTCAATATTAGCTTCTGGTAAAATTGTTTGGTATATTTCAATATCTCTTAAAACAATTCCCTTTGAGGCTAATTGTTCATTCAATAACTTTTGTGATCGGTCTAATTCAGCAATAACAGTTTCTTTATCTGTTAAGAAAGTGTCACTTCTTAATGTGTTAATCTTCTCAATGATTACTGCATAAACAACTTCATCGATGATACCATTTGCTTGTTGGACTGTTCCTAAAGATGTTTGGAATAATCCAGGGTGAGATATTTCCCACTGTGCATATAAAGCAACTTGGTATTTAATCTTATCTTGGGTAACAATATTTGCAGCATTTGATTGATAAGTGATCAGTTTTGAACTCATTTTATTTACATTTGTTATATAAGGTATCTTAAAAAATAATCCCTTATCTCTAACGATTTCTACATCTGAAAAACGACTGTCAATTTTATTTTGTTCTAAAGCAATTTCATTGTCTTTATCAACAATAACCTTCTGAATATCACCTAGAACTGAAACAACAGCAACTTCATCTTCGGCTACAGTGTAAATGAAACTATTTGCGCTTACGAATAGAAGTAATACAATTATTATGATCACAAAACTTTTTGTATTTTTTAGAAGACTCTTTTTAACTTTCTGCGTTTTTGCATTAATATCTTCAAAATTTTGTTTATTTGGTCCATTATTAAAATCCATTATTCATTCCCTCCTTTATTGTTCAATGTCTCTGGGTTTAACGGAAGGTATTTTACCATATTACCACTGTCACTTAAGTCAATGATATATTTGTTAGGTGTTTTAGATAAAATTTCATTCATTGTTTCAATATACATTCTTGTTTCAGTAATTTCTTTTGAACTTGAATACTTTTCTAAAACTTGACTAAATTTTGCAACATCACCTTTCGCTTGAGCGATTACTTCTGCTTTATAACCTTTAGCAGATTCAACAATTTCAAAAGCTTTTGCTCTTGCTTGTGGTATCTTTTCGTTTTCATACTCTAATGCATTTGATTGGAACTCAGTTTTTTCATTTTTAGCATTGTTTACATCATCATAAGCAGGTTGTACAGGTGCTGGTAATAATACGTCAGTGAATTTAACGTCAGTAATAGTAATACCAAAGCTATATTCATTGATTTTTGCTACTAAATCAGGAATAATCTGTGTTGCAATAGTATCTTTATTAACTAAAGCATCATTTAATTCCATGTTTTGAATATTTCTTCGTACAGCACTTTCAAATGCTAATCTTATCGTACCTTCGGGATCATCTACATTGTAAATATAATCCGCAGCATTCGTAACTTTGTACTGAATTACCGCTCCGATATTTACTAGATAAGCACCTTTCGTTAGAACAATCGATTCTGATTCAACATCACGATAAGTTGCCTCAGAGCCTGCTGATGGCTCAGATGTAACCTCATAACCATATTGTAATCTTCTCACTTCATTTGTGTTAACAATATAAACCTCTTCAATAAATGGAATCTTGAAATTAAGTCCAGGTGTGTTAACAATATTAACTACTTCTCCAAATCTTCCAACTACAGCTTGTTCAGCGTTATTTAAAGTATAGTAGCTATTAAAACCGGCAAATATTGCCAGAACTACTAAAATTAAAATAAACAATGACAAACCGCCTTTTGTTTTTTTGTTTTTCATATTTTCATCCTCCTACTATGATTATAAGCTATTTGTGTTTTTTTTCAAATGTTATTAATAAAATTAATACTTTCTTAAGAAATCAACATTTTTTTGTTATAATAGTGATAGGAGGCATTTATGGAGATATTAAAAGAATACTTAAAAAAAACAGGTGGTTTTTTAAAAGAATTAGCGACTAGATATAGCAGGCATTCGATCAGCGCCTATAGTGCACAAATGGCTTTCTTTTTAATGTTATCGATTTTTCCGTTTTTCATTTTTTTGTTTACTGTATTAGGGAAGTTATCGATTAACTCAGAATTATTGATTACTGTATTAGAAACATTCTTTCCTGAAGAAGTGCATCAATTAACCATCAATTTTATAAGGGAAAATATTGTAGTTGAAGGGAACCGTTTAGTTTCTATTTCAATTTTAGGTATTATTTGGTCAGCTTCCAAAGGGGTAAGAGCACTTATGGTATCGCTTAATAAGGCCTATGATATTAAAGAGACGAGAAGTTTTCTAATTGTGAAGGCTTTAGATATGATTTATACTATTATGATTGTTATAGTGATTTTGCTGTTATTAACACTTCCAAATATTGGTATCGGAGTATTTAGATTTATTAACCGATACATTGATGTCAATTGGGAAATTTTTGAGACTTTCAATTTGGTAAAAACAATTTTGATTCCGTCTACGTTAACTTTGTTAATGGGTTTGATCTATATGTATGTACCAAATATTAAGTTGAAAATTAGAGATGTGATTTGGGGAACAGTTTTTTCAATTGTTGGGTGGTCAATTTTATCTTACTTTTTTACAATATTTGTTAATGAATTTGCAAACTATAAAGTTGTCTATGGTAGTTTAGCTACTGTGATAATACTTATGTTTTGGTTATACTTTAGTAGCATTTTGCTAATTGTAGGTGGTGAGATTAACTCTATTGTTAAAGAGAAAAATAATCAAATTAAAAAGATCTCTAATTTTTTAGATTAAAGATCTTTTTTTAGTAATATCTATTCAATTTTATCACCTTTCTACATCATATTATATAAATGTTCCATCTTTTCTTGTTCAGTCATATGATCATTATTAAATAGACTTAAAAATAGTAATTCAATCATTATATACCTCCGATTCTATAAAAAAATTTACTAATACATATTGTAAAAATTATTTTCTTTTTGTTCCTGAGTTAACGCGCTCTTGTCAGTAAATAAATTCATTAATATCAAACTTAACATATCGCACCTCCTTTTCAATTTCTAATCTCAGTATAACCTGAATGGATGAAAAGTAAAGCGGAAACCGTTTGCTGTTTTTGGGAAAACGGTATCTATTTAAATGCTTGAATGCAATAACCTTTTCCTGACTCATTAAAAATTAGTCAATAAAAAAAGACCTCTATAAAATAGAAGTCTTTATAAGTTTAGCATGATGAACAAGAGCCACAATCAGCTGGTTCTTGATCACTTGGTATAACACTATAACCATTTAATTTATATTCAACAGTAATTTCTCCCATTTGGTCATAAATATCTTTAGCCATAACAAAAGTAACACCATCAATTTCTTCATAAACGTCTTCCGCCTTTTTTTCGTCTAAACCTAGACCTAAAGAAGGACCGCCTCAACCAATACCAGCGATAAAGATTCTAACGTTTTGTGGTTTCTCACTTTGACTTTCAAATATTTTCTTTATTTCATTTGTTGTTTCTTCATTTGTGTTAATATACATTTAAAACACCTCCTTCATATAATTTATCATTTTTTTGAAACTTGTCAATGATTTTTTGAATAAAGTCGACCAAATTGGTAAGGATTAGAAATTATTCATAAAAATAGATTTCTACTGAAAGAAATCTCTACAAGTTTAGCATGATGAACAAGAACCACAATCAACAGGATCTTGACCAGATGGTACAACACTATAACCATTTAATTTATATTCAACAGTAATCTCTCCCATTTGGTCATAAACATCTTTAGCCATAACAAAAGTAACACCATCAATTTCTTCATAAACGTCTTCCGCCTTTTTTTCGTCTAAACCTAGACCTAAAGAAGGACCGCCTCAACCAATACCAGCGATAAAGATTCTAACGTTTTGTGGTTTTTCACTTTGACTTTCAAATATTTTCTTTATTTCATTTGTTGTTTCTTCATTTGTGTTAATATACATTTATAACACCTCCTTTTTATAATTTATCATTTTTTTGAAACTTGTCAATGATTTTTTGAATAAAGTCGACTGATTGGGTAAGGATTAAAACTATGTATTAAAAAAGCCCTTGAATTAATTGCAATTCAAAGGGCTTTTCAAGCATAATTATTTTGCTTTATACTATGCTTATATGATTTCATATAAACGGTCCATTTTTTCTTTTTCAGTAAATTCTTCTTTGTTGAATAAATTAATAAGGAATAATTCTAACATTTGATACCTCCTAACGGTTCCAATTAATATAGGTTATAAAATCTGTTTTCTAATTCTCTTTCTGTTAATGTGTTGTTTTCTTTGAAATAGTTTAAAAATAAAATATTAAACATTTTTGACCTCCTTTTTATCTTCTATAGCCTTAGTATATGCATGTAAATGAAAAAGTAAAGCGGAAACCGTTTCCTATATTTAGGAAAACGGTATCTATTTAAATCGCTATATATAATAACCTTTTCCTAGTATTATTGGAATTAAATTAGTATAATGTATAAAGGCAAATGAAGGTTTTAATTAGTAGTTTTTAACATTTTATTTATTAGACCAATATAAATTGGGTAAATATATACCACAAGGGGGTTATATTATGCAATATATTTTTCATGGTCGGGTTCAAGGTGTAGGTTTTAGATATTTTACGAAACAATTGGCTAAAAGATATAATATTAGTGGATCAGTTAGAAATAAATCTGATGGTACCGTTGAGTTAATAGTAAATGATGACAGTGACAATATTGATGAATTTATTAAAGAAATTAAAGAAGGCAATGGTTTCATGAAAATAGAAAGAGTAGAAAAATATGAATATAAATCAAATGCAAATGATTTTAGAGTAAAATACTAGTGGTTTAGAATAATATTTTCTACGAAAAGGTAGGTGGGATATGTCTAGAAAGTTAAATTTAGAAAAATATATGCGGTTCTTAAGACTTTATTTAAATGGTATATTCAATAGATTAGATAGAGGATTGAATCCTACTGTAAATATTATTACAATAAATCAAGCAGATAATAAATTAGAATTAGAGGTACTACCGGAGTACCACGAAGTAAATGATTTGATTTATAATAAGGAAAACCTCATTCAAAAATCTATTGAAGATCAAGAATTTTCTGAATTAGGTAATATTATTTTTCGTGAATATGATGAGTCTAACAAAATTGAAGGTTTTAATTCATCCATTGCTGAAGATGGTAATTTTATGTTTTTCGTGCGGATAGGTTTGAATCGACCGGTATTTAAAAGCCATCATATATTGAAGAGTAAATCATATACATCTTTAGTTGAGGCGTCACTTAAGCAAGTAATTAATGAAATTAGTCAAAGAAACCCTTTGGTTCTTGATAATATGGATTTTGAATTGTTTAATTATAAGGAAACTTTAAGAAGATCGGCTAACAATTTAATTGCTTCAAGTATTGATCAAAGCATAGTATTAAATATATTTGATCAGATTAATGATATTTCTTCTTTATATTATGAAAATAATGCTTCTACAGGTAGAATTGTATTCATTGATTATAAGAACATTAAAGAAGGGCATGAAAATATTGATGAAATTCTTTTGCTTGCCCAAAAAGTATCTTTATATAATACCCGACTGATTAGAAAATTATTGGAAATGTGCAAGTCGGGAATTGCTTTGTTATCAGATGGGAAATATGTTTATGGCATCTGTAGGATAATAGGTAAGTACAATGAAAAATTAGAAAATATTTTTGTTATAGATTTTTTGGATTTATATGAATGGAATTTTATGTATGATAAGAATACATTAATAAAAGTAAATCACAATGAGATTTATTTACCTCAAAATGAAGTGTCTTATTTAGAATTCAAATTAAGATTAAAGGAATTATTTCCAGAAATCAAATCAAAAAATATCAATCGATTATTTTTAATAATGAACAAGGCATTAGAACAAAAAAACGGTACTATGTTAGTGATTAGTAGAAATGCTAAAAGTGAAATTAATCGTTTAAAAAGCCAAGGGTTCTTAGTGCAACCGAAGGTATTAACACCGGATATTGTAAAGAAAATTACTAGTATAGATGGAGCAGTACTTATGGATACAACATGTGTTTGTTATGGTATTGGTGTAATTTTAGATGGCATGGCAACGACTAATGGAGATACTTCTCGTGGTGCTAGATATAATTCGGCCATACGATATGTTGAAACAATTAAGAACAATGAAGATTATTCTGATTGTTTGGCAATAGTTATTTCAGAAGATGGATATGTTGATTTGGTTTCGAAATATACATTAAATTTTTTAATGAAATGAGGTCGTAATGAATATAAAAAAGAATAAGCAAATAAAAAAATTTTCCTTCTATGGTTTTTTTAAGAATTTAAAATTTTTTGAACCCTATTTATTTATATATTTTTTAAGTAATGGATTAAATTTTTTTCTAATTGGTGTATTATTTTCAATTCGCGAAATTATTGTTTATCTATTTGAAATACTATCAGGAGTAATTGCTGATTATTATGGTAAAAAAAATGAGTTGAAATTTTGTTTTATAATGTATATTATTTCATTTGTTTTATTCTTTATTGGGAGCGATTATATTATTATGCTTTTTGCAATGATTTTTTATGGTTTAGGTGATGCTTTTAGATCTGGGACACATAAAGCAATGATTTATGAGTATTTAGAACAGAATAATCAATTTCATTTAAAAAATAAAGTCTATGGCTATACACGTTCTTATTCTAAAATGGGTAGTGCACTGTCTTCTTTTATATCAATAATTATTATTTTAAATTTAGACCAATACAGAAAGATATTTCTATTCTCTGTAGTGCCGTATATTATTGATTTTCTATTAATTAATTCTTATCCAGAAAGTTTAAATAATAAGATTGAAACGGAGTTATCCGTAAGGAAAGTATTAAGCTTAATGAAAATACAGATTAAGTCGATTTTTAATAATCTCAGATTAAATTTGATTATAATTAATTCTTCGGTGTATAATAGTATATATTCAGGAATTAAAGATTATATTCAACCGGTAATTGTTGGATTTATATTATTACACATTGGTGAAGTTGCCTTAGGAGTAGATGAGTTAACAAAGATTACATTAGGTCTTTTATATGGTCTTTTTTCAATTGGTTCGGTCATCGCTTCAAGGTATAGCTATAAGTTGAATAATTATTATTCTTCAGAGAAAATAATGAAAAGCACATTTATAATTTTTGCATTTTTTCTTTTTATAGTAGCGGCTGGAATAAGATATGATTTGCCAATAATGGTAATTTCTATATACTTTTTTATTTATATATCCAAAGATTTAAGAAAAATTCATTTAGTTGAATTTGCAGGAAATAATATGGCAAAGGAAGAAAGAGCGACAGTCATGTCATATAATAATCAATTAAAATCAACACTTTTAATTGTTATTTCTCCAATTTTAGGTTTTATAGCCGATACATGGGGTATAAGTAGTATGTTTATAATTGTTGGTACATTTTTATTAGTAATATATATTCTTTTTAAGAATTTTGAAAGTAAAATAATAGTGTAGTAAAGGGTGAGAAAAATGACAAAAGTAAAAAGATTATTTGATGGAGAAGAAATTGGTAATGCAATTTCTCATGGGGTTGGATTAGGTTTATCTATTGCTGCCCTTGTGATATTAATATATATTGGCGTAAAATATGGCGATTCAAGATATGTCGTTAGTTATAGTATCTATGGGTCGAGTTTAGTTATTTTGTATTTGGCATCTACCTTATACCATAGTGTGCCAGAAGGTAAAGTTAAAGACATATTCAAAATATTTGACCATTCTGCAATTTTCCTATTGATTGCCGGGACATATACCCCAATTACATTAATCGCATTAAAAGGTCGATTAGGCACGACACTTTTTGTTGTCGTGTGGACAATTGCATTTTTGGGAATAGTTTTTAAAATGTTTTTTTCAAAAAAATATAAAAAACTTTCAACAATGATGTATTTATTGATGGGTTGGTTAATTATTTTTGCAATTAAACCACTTCTAACAAATTTGAATACAATTTCGACAATATTTTTAGTGAGTGGTGGAATAGTGTATTCGTTGGGTACAATTTTTTATTTATGGAAAAACTTGAAATTCAATCATTTAATATGGCATTTCTTTGTTTTAGGTGGTAGCGTTTGTCATTTCTTTATGATGTATTTTCTAATTATTCAGTAGAGTCAAAGTTTAAATCAAGGAGGAAGAATGGAGAAAATTAATTTATGCATCATTTTTGGAGGAAAATCTGCTGAGCATGAAGTCTCGTTACAGTCAGCTAATAATATAATCAACGCAGTAGACCGTGATAAGTATCAGTTGACATTAATTGCAATGGACAAAAAAGGCAGGTTCTTTTTATGTGAAGAGAATAATTTCTTATTAAACGCTAATAGCCCTAAGATGATAAGTTTGAAAAATTTAGATAATGAATTAGCTTTTATTCCAGGTGAAAGTAATGCTTCTTTTTACAGTATTAGAGACAAAAAATTAATTGGAGGTATAGATGTAGTCTTTCCAATCATACACGGGCCTTATGGCGAGGATGGGAGTTTACAAGGACTATTAAAATTACTTAATGTACCATTTGTGGGTTCAAGTGTTTCAGGTTCGGCTGTAGGTATGGATAAAGATATTATGAAAAGACTATTGAGAGATCAGGAAATAAAAATATCTGATTTTTTAGTTTACCGATCAATCGAAGAAGCTGATTTTAATGAAGCGGTTGAAAAATTAGGTTTGCCTTTATTCATAAAACCAGCCAATCTAGGTTCTTCTGTCGGTGTATCAAAAGTAATTGATAAAAAAACTTTTTTAGCTGGGGTTAACAACGCTTTTAAATTTGATAGAAAGATTATCGTCGAAGAATTTATTAAAGGGCGTGAAATTGAGTGTGCTGTCAAAGGTAATAATTCAGTAGAGGTTAGTATTCCAGGTGAAATATTACCAACAGATGAATTTTATTCCTATGAAGCAAAATATATTAATGAATCTGGTGCTTTGTTAGAAATACCTGCTGATATTGATTGGGTATTAATTAAAGAAATGAAAGAAATTGCTAAAAAAGCATATATTTGTCTGGATGCAAAGGGTCTTGCGAGAATCGATTTTTTTGTTAGAGGTAGAGAGATATTGGTGAATGAAATCAATACATTGCCAGGATTTACAAAAATTAGTATGTACCCCAAATTATGGGAATATGAGGGTGTTTCCTATAAAGAGCTTATTAATGAATTAATTGAATTAGCTATTGAAGAACAAAATGAAAATGATCTATTATTAAACACAGTATAGAAGGTGATTAATCTATGACAAGTAAGCAAAAAAAAGGTGTAATTATAATGGCTATTGGATTAATACTGTTGCTGAATTCGACAGATTTATTTCAATTTAATTTTTGGGGAATTGTATGGAAATATTGGCCGTTACTTTTAATTTATAAAGCAATTAAAGAATTTTATGAACATGATAATTGGTCAAGTGGCAACTATATTTTATTAGGTGTTGGGGTTGTATTTCTTGGTAAAAATTTAGGTTTTTTAGGTTTTCTTAAATTCGCTTATATTTGGCCATTAATTATCATCATTGTAGGTTTTAATATGCTTCAAAGCAAAGGATCGGATACACCAAGTAAAAACAATGACTTTTCAACAACAGCAATATTTTCAGGCGTTGAGATGCGAAATACTTCTAAAGATTTTAAAAAAGCATCTGTTTTAGCTTTGTTTGGTGGATGTGATGTAGATCTTAAATCAGCTAGAATGACATCTAGTGACTCATCTGAAATTGACGTAACAGTATTATTTGGTGGCGCAGAAATTCTTATTCCTAAGGATTGGAATGTTGAAGTAAAGGGTATGCCTTTGCTTGGTGGTATTGGAAATGATACTTATTTTAGTGAATCCAATGAAAAAACCTTAATCATAAATGCTTTTGTCATGTTCGGTGGTTTAGATGTCAAAAATTAAATAAAAAAATAAATGTCGCTAAATTTAGCGACATTTTTATTAAGTAAAATGTGATGTGATTTACCATTTTAAAGCGGATGAATGATCTGTTTTTTTGTAATATCTAGTAATTCGATTTTTCTTTTTTTGTCTAAAAAAGCCGCATTAATTGAATTTTTATATAACTGTGAGAATTCTGCTTTACTCAATTCAAAGGTTTCGTTTATTATTAAATATTCTTTGTTTAATGTTGTATTTGAAACAGTCATGTTATCAGTGTTAAGTGTCACATGAATACCTAAATCCATCAAGGCTTTAAAAGGGTGTTGTCCATAAGTATTATAGGCTTTGGTTTGAATATTACTTGTTGGACAAACCTCTAAAGTGATTTCCTTTTCTAAAAGCAAATTGATTGTTTTTAGATCATTGATTGCATTGACGCCGTGACCAATCCTAGTGGCTTTTAAATCATTAATTGATGTAATAATATTTTCAAAATTTCCTGTCTCACCGGCATGGATGGTTATATTAAATCCTTCAGAATATGCATACTCAAATGCTTTTTTATGAATGATTGGCGGGAAATCTGCTTCATTGCCTGCTAAATCAACACCTACAATGCCGTGTCCTAGATACTTTGAAGCGATTTTGAAAACTTCTAGGTTTTTTTCAACTGGTAAATGTCTCATACCGCAAATAATTATATTTGAAATAATGTTGGTTTCTAAGGAAGCTTTGTTTAAACCACTGAGTACAGATTGGATTACTTCGTCTATTGTTAAACCTTTTTTTAAATGATTGATTGGTGCAAAACGTACTTCAACATATTTAATATTAGAACTTTCTAAATTTAAAACATAATCATAAGCAATTCTATGAAGTTGTTCTTTTGTTTGCATTACTTGAATCGGAAGAGTAAATCGCTTTAAATATGTTTTTAATGAATCGCAAGTTTCAGGGGCTTGTACATATTCTTTAAAGGAGTCAAATGAGTCCGTTGGCAATTTAATATTGTTATGCTTTGCTAATTCAAATATTGTTTTGGGATGAATGCTTCCATCTAGATGAGAGTGTAGTTCTATTTTAGGTAAATTTTTTATTTCCATATTTCGCTCCTTATATCATTTGATTTATTCAATTATATAGTAATTTATGATATTTGGAAGGATAATAGATGTATTTTGTATACTATCTATAAAATTACAAAAAAAAGAGTAGTACTGAAATACTACTCCATAGTAATTAGTTGATTAAATTATCTTTGTACTGACTGTATAGTTCTTGTAATTCGTGAAGTTTATCATCAATCAATATTTGATAGTTTGAAGCCGAATCTAAATCTTTGGTATCTAAAGCATTGGTTATTTTAGTTAATAAAGACTGATTTGACATACTATCTTTTGCTAACTCATGTCTTAAGGTATTTACTTTTTCCCAATTAACGATATCTAAATCAGTAACATCTTCTGTAGTGTGTAATTTTTTGAAACGTCTAACCGTTTGAAGTACTGATTCCTTTAATCGGAATCTGATCTCATTTTTCCATTGCTCTTCCATTGACTTCTTGTAAGATGCAATTAATGTATCGTTGAAAATATTGTCTTTTGTTAAAAGTTTTATTTTTTCATTATCAACTAAGTTCGCTAAATTCTCAAAAACTGTACTTGGTGGTTTTCCAAATAAACTGTCTCTTTCTTCTTTTGAAAATGATTCAAATACATCTTCTTCAGTGCAAAATAATTTTTCGCTATTGAGATAATATTTATCAGTTTTTGCCTCTTTAACGAAATTTTTATGCAAGGAATCACTTGTCTTTTTGTTTTCTATAACAAACTTCATCCCATCTAAAATGGTTAAATATAAAGCCGATAGTGCTAAGTAGGTATTAGTATTTGGATTTGGTGCACGTAATTCGAATCTAGTTGCCATAGGATTAATTAAATCGCGTATCAAACCAACCAATACAGTTCGGTTTCTAGATGGCATTTGTGGAGAATTACCAATTGAAGCAACGGTACAAACAGGTGCTTCAAATCCAGGTTTAAGTCTTTTAAAACCATCTGTAGTAGCTGTAACAAAAGGATTAATAATATCGTAATTTTCTAATATACCATATAAAGCGCCCCAACCTAAGTTGCTTAAATAATTATTCTTATGATCTTTATGAGAAAAAAGATTAATATATTTGCCTTTATTTGTTAATAAAGAAATACTGATATGTGTATGTTCGCCACTGCCTGCTACATTATCAATAGGTTTGGCTTTAAAAGTCACTTCTAAACCTTGAGATTCAAAGGTATCTTTAATTATATTTTTTGCATAGAGTTCATTGTCAGCTGCCTGAAGGGCATTGTCGTACTCCCAATCAATTTCTAGTTGTTCCATTATACCAGAATATAGATTGGTACCCGATAGCTTAGCTTTTACCCCACCAACTTCTTTGTGAGCCATTTCTCCAACGAGACCTGTTGCATCAAGAGCTTCAAGAGAGTTTTCCATTGCTGTTCTTACTTGACCAACTGTTCTTTTCCAGTAATGCTCTTTTAATTCTTGGGAAGCATTTAATTTTTCGATATCACTTCTATGATCTGGTGTTTTTACCCAAAATTCAAGTTCAGTTGCAGAAGTAAGAATAACTTCGGCGATTTCATCAACAGAATCAATGGGTAGTTCGTCAAGAGCGTTCTCCATAGATAAAAGGGAGAGAACTTCTTTTTTAACTAATTCAGTCGTGTTCTTCAAAATTGATCGAGAGCCAACATACTTGTTTGAGTGTTTTAGAAATGAAGGGATATCTAAAGTACCTTTTGGTTGGCCGTTTTCATCTAAGTTTTTTGAGTTGTAATCAATAAACCATTTAACTTCTTTATCTGGAATTATATCTACTTTTGCATTGTTTAATTCTGCGATAATTGGTAAAAATACACTTGATCCATCTGTTTGTATACCATTTTCCAGAAAATCTTCAAAATCTGGCATGATATATTCCTTTGGAATTCTTTCATCTGTTGAATGATTTCCCAAATCAACACCTGCTAATGAGATAAATTTAATTTCTTCAGTGTCCATAATTAATTTTTTTAATTCTTTAATGGACATTTTACTTGGTTCAATATAATGCAATAACTTCATCTTATCCTCCTTATATTCTTCAAATTATGAATAATTATAACACAATGCGGATTAATGTAAAGAATTATTTCTAATATAATTATGGCAACAAACCCTGTGGTAAAGTAAGTTAATAAGGTTTACAAAGAAAAAACGCTGATTTTAACAGCGTTCCTAATGTTCGTGTTTTTCTTGCTTTCTGTGTTTTAGAAGTGTTTTTGTAATAATAATCGAAATTGGTCCAATGAAAATTCCTAGGACACCAATAACCTTTAAACCAGCATATATTGAAAACAAAGTTGCTAATGGATATAGTCCAATTTGAGTACTAAATATTTTTGGTTCGATACTTTGTCTAAAGATTGTTAATACTAAATATAGTAGAAATAATGCAGTGCCAAGAAATATTTTATCTGATATCAAGCTAAATATTCCCCATGGTACTAATATAATTGCTGTTCCAAAGATTGGCAATGCATCAATTAAACTAATGGCAAAGGCTTTAAAAATGAAATTTTCGATTCTCAATAAGCCTAATGCAAAAGAAGCGATGACAAATGTGAAACTCATCAAAATAAGTTGTGCTTTAAGATAACCAAAGAGTACGAATAAAACATCTTTGACGATGATTTCGTAATATTTGTTATTCTTGATTTTTTCAATATAGGGTTGAATATATTTCATTTTATAAGTACTGATCAGTTGATAATCTTTGGTAAAGAAAAAAGCTGATATGAATGTAATGATAATAAAAACTAAAATCTCTGGCAAAAAAACAATAAATCTAAAACTGTTCTCAACAATCATTTGACTTTTATCTACTAAGAAAGTGATAACTTCTTGGATTGTATTATCAAATATTGTTTTTATGTTTATAGTTAAATCAAATGGTAAATCAATGGAGTTTGATATTAGTTGATTATAATAATAGAGTGTTTGTGTTCTAAATTCATCATTGTTAATAATCCTCATTGATAGAAATTCGACAAATGACCTACCAATAAAAAATAGTATACCTGAAACCAGTGAAATAAAAATAAGTATAAGAATAAATGTAAAAACACTTAGAATATAGCCGTTTTTTATTTTTGATTTACTGATAATTGGTACAAAGATTTTTGAAATCAGATAACCAAATAAAAATGGTAAAATTATAATTAATGATTGTTTGAATATAATAAAAGATAGAATAGCAAAAATAATCATAACTAATATTGTAGTTATTTTATTTAAGATAATATTATTCATTTAAAACCTCCTGTGTGTTATTACGTATTAATACCCAATATTAAAAAGAATAATAAAATATTTAATTATTACTTGAATTAAAGACAGAAGTAAAGTACAATTGATACCAGGTACTAATAACAGCAATAATAGGGAGGATAATTATGTTAGTTGATAATAGAAAAATTGTAGTAATGGGTGTAGCTAATAAATGGAGTATTGCATGGGGGATTGCGAAGAAATTATTGGATAATGATGCAATTGTAATTTTTACATATCTCAATGATAGAAGTAAGCGTTCTATTCAAAAACTAGTTGATGGTCAAGGTTATACAAATTATTCTTTAGTAGAATTAGATGTTACTAAAGATGAAGACTATGAGAGTGCTTTTAAAAAAATAAAAGATGAGTATAAAGTAATTGATGGTTTGGTTCATTGTGTAGCCCACGCCAAAAAGGAAGAACTAGAAGGGGAATTTGTTGATACAAGTAGAGAAGGTTTCTTAATGGCACAAAATATTAGTGCATATTCTTTAGTGAAAGCTTCAAAATACGCTTCTGAATTGATGGAGGATCATGGAGAAATAATTTGCTTGACTTATCTAGGTGGTGAACGCGTTGTATTGAATTATAATGTAATGGGCGTGGCAAAAGCTTCTTTAGAATCAAGTGTTAAATACTTAGCCCATGATTTAGGCAAGAGAAATATTAGAGTCAATGCAATTTCTGCTGGACCGATTAAAACCCTTGCAGCTAAAGGTATCGGAGAATTTAATAAATTAATAAATGGCTTCTTAGAAAAAGCACCTATGGAACGTTTGATTACTCATGAAGATTTAGGAAATACTGCCATGTATTTATTAAGTGATTTATCAAGTGGTGTTACTGGTGAGACAATTCATGTTGATTGTGGTTACAGTATATTAGGTTATTAGATTCATAGTAGGATCCGCTTAGGGTCCTTTTTTATTTTTTGGGATGTTAATGATCGATAAAATTAATTCCTTTGTATGGTTGGATTGAATTAACTAAAATGATATAATGAATTAAGACTATCAAAAAGGAGCTTTTTATGAGTAATGAAATTTATAAATTAAAAAATTTATTATATGATTTAGAATATTATATTCAAAGAGAACGCCACAGTGAGATTAGTAAAAGTACCCATGAAATTCGCAAAATATGCGATGAAATTGATTGTACTTATGCTAAGGAGGAGATATCTCTTGAACTTGAAGAAACATCTCAAGGTGAAGACTGTTTCGAAGTCATTAATATGTTGGACTTTATTCACATACCTTTTAATTATAAAATGCAAGATGATAATACGTACATTAAAAATTTTTCAAAGCGAAGATTTGAAAATTTAAAAGAGGCAAGTGTTTTGAGTGATCATAATAAATTTTGGTCACAACATGAAACAATTGGTGGAAATATATATGGTTCTGTTCCTGTTGAACTGTTGAATGCCAAGAAAGTAGCACTTTTAGAAAAGTCTGGTTGGGAAAAAGTTAAAGTTGAAGTCTTAGATTTTAATTGCGGCGACTTGAGTCAAAAGCAAATTAAGCAATACTGTAAAGAGAATCTTTATAGATATATAATTATTAGGGAAAAAGAAACATCTGAAATTCTAGTTTTGAATTATAATCTAAACATAGATGGGGTATATAAATGATAAAAAATAATGATTCAAATAAAATGATAATAGAAGTGACCCAAGAGAATGAAGGGTTGAGAATTAAAGGATTTTTGCTTGAATATTATTCCTTTTCTTCAAGATTATTGCGACGGTTGAAGAAACGAGATGCAATTTTACTTAATGGAAAACCTGTGTCAGTAACGAAAAATGTTTTTAGAGGTGATGATTTAGAAATTATTTTTGAAAATGAAAAACTCAATTATGAAGCAGTTGAAATGTCTTTAGATATTTTATATGAAGATGGTGACGTTTTGATTCTAAACAAACCACCTTTCACAGTTGTACATCCAACCAAAACACATTTAACAAATACTCTGGCAAATGGTATTGCATTTTATTTTAAAAAAAATAATATCCAAAAGAAAATAAGATTTGTAAATCGTTTAGATATGGATACATCAGGCATCATTATAATTGCAAAGAATTCTTATGCTCATCAATTTGTTCAAAAGCAAATGGAAGATCAAAGTATTGAAAAAAGATATAATGCTGTCGTTTCAGGACAATTCCCTTATGATGAAGGCGTTATAAATTTACCCATAGGGAAAAAAGAAAAAGGCGATATCGTGCGAAAAGTTTTTAAAGAAGGAAAAAATTCATTGACTAAGTTCAAGAAAATTAATGATTTTGGGAAAAAAGGTGCATTATTAGAGATAGAATTGATTACTGGAAGAACACATCAAATTAGGGTACATTTTAAACATTATAATAATCCCTTAATTGGCGATTCACTATATGGTGAAACGTCAAATTTAATTAATAGACATGCGCTACATAGCACTTATTTAAAGTTAAGGGTACCAAGAAATAAAGAAGCAGTTGAAATATATTCTTCATTACCGGCAGATGTTGTCCGTTTAATTAATCAATTGAGAGTTGATTATCATGAATGATTTTAAAAAAATTAAATTAAAGAGTAATTCCTATGACCATTTATATGAACAGTTATTTAAGCAACTAAAAGAAAAAATTATTGATGGTGAACTATCAGCCCATAGTAAGTTGCCACCAATACGAAAATTTGCAGAGTTATTGAATGTGAATAAATCTATTGTTATAAAAGCTTATGAGTTATTAGAAGAAGAAGATTTAATTTATAAAAAAGCTGGTAGTGGTACTTACGTCAACCAAATTAATTCAACAATTGAAAAGAATAATAATAAGTATATACAGTTTTCGAGTCACATGATTAATCTTGCTAGTGGGACACCTTCTGAAGAATTATTTCCTGTTTCTGATTTTAAAATAGCAATAAATTATGTCCTTGATCAATACAAAGGGCATGCTTTTGGTTATGGCGATTCAAAAGGAAATTTAAGTTTGAGAAAAATTATAATTGAAGAACTAATTCCAAAAGGTGTTGATATTACAGATGAACAATTACAAATTGTTTCAGGGGCACAACAAGGAATCGATATTGTCTCAAAAGCACTATTAAAACCGAATGATTTTATTATGATTGAAATGCCAACATATACTGGTGCATTAGCAATATTTAAATCAAGAGGGTGCCAATTTTTAGGAGTGGATATCAATAATGGTATTGACTTCGAAAAATTTGAAGAGACAGCTAAAAAATATAAGCCTAAATTATTTTTTACAATGCCGAATTTACATAATCCTACAGGGTATACTTATACTTTAGAAGAAAAGAAAAAGCTATTAGTCTTAGCGAATAAGTACAACTTTTTTATTGTAGAAGATGACTATTCTTCGGAATTGATTTTTTCGACAAATGAGAATGATAAAAAAACTTTGATGGCACTAGATCAAAATGGAAAGGTAATATATATTAAAAGTTTATCTAAAATATTTTTGCCAGGCTTAAGACTAGGGTATTTGATTGCACCCGAGTCAATTGAAAGGTTAATAACAAATGCAAAGCATACAACAGATATTTCTACGTCAGGCTTAATACAAAAGACTTTTGAATATTTTGTGAAACAAGGTATGTGGTCAAAACAAAATGATTATATTAAAAAAATTGTTTTAGAAAAATATTACAGAACAAACGAAGTTTTAGAGAAGTATTTACCTAAAAGAATAACGTATAAAAAACCTTTAGGAGGCGTGAATTTTTGGTTGCGTTTTGATGACGATATTGATGTTTCTTTATTAATTGAATATTTAGAAGGAAAAGGTATTGTTGTAGCGCCAGGAAGTCTTTTTTATCTTAATAAAAGTAAATCAAATCATATTAGAATATCAATGGCTTCAATTGAACTAGATGATTTAGAAGAAAATCTTCAATTGTTTTGTAATGCACTGGATGATTTTTTTAATGAAGTAGCATCCTTAAAGAACATCCCAATTTTATAAAATTTTTTATTGTTAGGGGGAGTATTATCAAAAGGAATATTACCATAGCTGTTTTTTTAATAATTGTGCTAATGTTTTCATTTGCCAATTTTTACTTCATAACGACTTATAATCAGTCATTATTTTCTTTTATTTTGAATGATGAAAAATTAACTGATGAAGAAAAAATTTGGCTTAAAGAAAATGAGCCGTTTCTTTATGCTGCCGATAATAATGCGCCACCACTTAGGTTTCTAAATAAAGAAACAGGACAATATGAAGGGGTGGTAATTGATTATATTAACGAGTTATCGATTGAATTAGGGGTTAAAATTAATGTTAGACCTTTAGTATGGGATGACGCTTTAAAAAGCTTAGAGAAAGGTAATTCGGATTTTTGCGATATGTTTCCTTCAGAAAGCAGAAGCGAGAAATTTATTTTCACAGACCCGATTTACTATGAAAATGGCGTTATTGTTACAAGGAAAAATAATCGTGAAATCGAAAATATGGACGATTTATCTGGAAAATCTTTAGCTATACAAAAAGGTGACTTTATAGAAGAATTCCTCAGAGAACGTGTAGAGGGGATTAATTTTTATTACACGAATGATTACCAGGAATCTCTTTATTTATTAAGTGAAGGGATTGTAGATGCTACAGGTGGTGATGAACCTGTTTTAAGTTATTTTATTAAGGATATGTCATTAGAGAGTGAAATGAGAATAGTAGAAGAACCAATTTACGAAATGCCTATGATTTTGGCTTTGCCCAAAACACAAACTCAATTGAGGGATATAACAAATAAAGGAATTAAAATATTAAAGAAAAAAAATACATTGTCTCGAATACAACAGAAATGGTTCGGGATTTCGAGACCAATTACTCAAGACAATACAAAGGAAATACTTGAGGTATTTTTTCAAGTTTTATTGGTAATTTTTGTTATTGCATTCGTTATTATTTATTATTGGAACAGAGAATTAAATGAGCGAATAAAAAAAGGTATTCAGAGAGCCAATGTAGCTAAACAAGATATCGAAATAGTTTTCAATAACTTACCCTATTTTTTTATTATAATAAACAATGATTATCAAATACTTAAGACAAATAAACCTTTTTTGAATCTTGTAGGGGGACGTGAAGAGAATGTAATCAATCAAAATTTACTTTCCTATGAAATTTTTAGGTCTTTTAAAAATAAAAAATTTGAAGAGGGTATATTGAAAGAAGAATTCACTTATGAAGATCAATATTATACCTTATCTACTGTAACTTTAACTAATTCAAATAGAAACCAAAGAATTTTAGTGATTATTGAAAATGTAACATTTGATAAGTTAAGAGAAAATCAGTTAATGCATAGTAATAAAATTGCAGCTTTAGGACAATTAGCAGCTGGTGTTACTCACGAGATAAGAAATCCATTAGGATTAATACGTAACTACACGTATATAATTGAAAATGAATTATATGAAAGCCCTAAGGAATTAAAAGAGAATATTAATGGCATAAATAATGCTCTTGATTCAGTCAATGAATTTATTAATAATCTTTTAAATTTTTCTAGAATTTCAAGTGATCGAAAAGAAAGTATATATTTAAAGGATTTCTTTAGAGAAGTAAAACGATTAAGTCATAGAAATTTAGAAAATAACAACATTCAATTATTAATTAAATGTGAAAATCAAAATGTATTTTTCAATAGGGAATCATTGAAACATATTTTTTTCAATCTCATATCTAATGCGAGTGATTCTATTATTAGTGACGGGAAAATTGAAATAAAGTGTGAATCCCTTAATGAAGATTATACGGTTATAAGGATAAAGGATAATGGGAAAGGAATTAAAAAAGAAAATATCGAAAAAATATTTGATCCTTTTTTTACAACAAAATATCCAGAACAAGGGACAGGTTTAGGACTAAATTTTGTTCATAAAGAAATAACAGAAAACAATGGTAAAATTCTAGTAATTAGTGAGTATTTAGCTGGCGCAGAGTTTGTTTTAACCTTACCAACAAAAGGAGTAAATAATGAAGAATAGTGATTTCAAAGTATTAATAGTTGATGATGAAGCGGAATTTCGAAAAGTAATAAAAACTATATTAGTTGCAAAAAAATATCATGTTGAACACGTCAGTGATGCTCAAATGGCTTTATCTAAGATTAAGAATAACAAATACCATTTAGTTTTAACAGACCTAGTAATGCCTGAAAAAAATGGTCTTGAGTTATTAGATGAAATTAAAGACTATGACCAAAGTATTGAAGTGATTATTGTTACAGGGTATGGATCAATTGATAATGCTGTTAATGCAATGAAAAAAGGCGCTTTTTCCTATTATATAAAGAGTAATTCCCCTGAAAAACTATTGAAAGAAATAAAAAAATTACAAAAAACATTAGAAGCTAGAGAAAAATATTTAACGAGTGCTGTTACTGATAGTCAATATATGTTAGAAACTTCGAATAAAAATTTTAAAAATGTGTTAAAAATTGCTAAAAAATCATCTAAAAGTAATGTAAATATTTTGATTTTAGGTGAATCCGGTGTTGGAAAAGAAGTAATCGCGAAATTTATTCACAATAACAGTGAACGTAGTGAAGAACCATTTATACCGGTTAATTGTCATGCCTATTCTAAAAATATTTTAGAATCTGAATTGTTTGGTCATGAGAAAGGTGCTTTTACAGGCGCAAATTCTCAAAAAATCGGAAAATTTGAAAATGCAAATAAGGGAACGGTTTTTCTTGATGAAATCGGAGAACTATCAATGGATATGCAAGTGAAGTTATTAAGAGTTATTGAAAACAGAACCATTGAAAGAGTTGGTGGGCGAGAAGCGATAAAATTAGATTTCAGATTAATTTCCGCTACTAATAAAGATTTGTTGGATAAATTTCAAGATTCCTTTCGTGACGACTTATTTTATAGAATCAGTACGATTATCTTAAGAGTGCCTCCCCTAAGAGATCGTAAGTCGGACTTGCCAAATTTGATTAGTTTTTTTATTAAACAATCTTCTAAGAAACTTGGTATCGAAATTAAAGATATGGATAAAAATGTCATGGAATATTTATTGGATTATGATTATCCTGGAAATATTAGAGAACTTAAAAATATTATTGAACGATTGGTCGTTTTATCAGAAGATGGTCTGATTACAAAGGATACACTTTTTGTAGACAGTAAGACTTATGACCAAGAAGGTAAAGCCATCAGTTTAAAGGAATTTAGAGAAGACGTAGAATCTAAATATATTGCTAAGATAATTGAAAGTTGTGATGGGAATATAACCCAAGCATCAAAAGTTTTAAATATAAGTAGGCGGCAATTGCATAATAAAATTAATGATTACGGCTTGTAATATATGCTGAATGTATATTTTTGGAATGATTGATGCATAAAAATAAAATAGGGGGGATTTATGAAAAAAATATTGTTTATATCTACAGGGGGTACAATCGTATCTTCAGACCATGGAGAAGGCTTTGAGCCTTATTATAGTGTTGATAAGTTAATCGCATCAATTAACAACCAAGACAAATGCCTTATAGATGGAGATTTACTGATGAATATTGATAGTTCAAATATGAATCCGGGACACTGGTTAAAGATTGCTAAAGAAATAGCGAGTAATTATTCTAAATATGATGCTTTTATTGTTTCTCACGGAACAGATACAATGGCTTATACATCATCGGCGTTAACGTATATGTTAGAGGGTATTGATAAACCGGTAATTATTACTGGTGCTCAGCATTCTATTGAAGAGACATATACTGATGCAATTCAAAATCTAAATGATGCACTAATGTTCGCCTTAAAAGACTTATCGGGGATTTATATTTCCTTTGATGGAAAATTAATTAATGGTACGAGAGCTGTAAAAATGAAAACAATGAGCTATGATGCTTTTAAAAGTATTAATTTTCCATATGTTGCTAAGATCAAATATGGAGAAATCAGATTTAACAAAGACGTTATTGAGTTAGAAAAATCAACAAAAGTTAGTTTTAAACCTTGTTTTAATTTAGATACAAATATACTAATTATTAAGTTATTTCCAGGACTTGATCCTAAAATATTTGATTATGCAGGTAAACATTTTAATGGTGTCATTATTGAAAGTTTTGGCATTGGCGGTATGCCTTTTAAGGAATTAAATATTCATAAAAAAGTGAAAGAATTAATAAATAAAGATGTTGTAGTAGTTATTACTACTCAGTGTTTCGAAGAGGGTGTGGATTTAAGTGTTTACCAAGTGGGAAAAAAATTAATGAATGACAATATTATTTTTTCAGGAGATATGAATACCGAAGCTATTGTTCCTAAATTAATGTGTGCTTTAGGCAGATATGATTCATTTACAGAAATTAAAGAATATTTTGAAAAACCAATAAAATTTGATATGAAAGAAATAGTGTGAAATTAATTTCACACATTGAGAAATAGACTTCACGTTTTATTGAAAGTCTATTTTTTATTTGTTGCAATTTCGTAATCTTTTTTTGGTACGTTAATTGCATTATTAAATAACTGTAATATTATTGGTTATAGTAAATATTAAAGGAGCGTGAAAATTGTTAGCAACAGTAGTTGATTTTCTAAACGGTATTATTTGGAGTTTACCATTAATTGGACTATTATTAGGTGTTGGTTTATGGTTTACTCTCAAAGGAAGATTTTTACAAGTTAGACATTGGGGTCACATGATTAAAATTATGTTAGACAATAACGATTCTGATGAAGGTGTTTCATCTTTCCAAGCATTAGCAATCTCTATGTCAGGCCGTGTTGGTACTGGTAATATTGCTGGTGTTGCAACAGCGATCGCACTAGGTGGACCAGGGGCAATGTTCTGGATGTGGCTCATTGCATTCTTAGGTGCTAGTTCAGCTTTTGTTGAGTCTACATTAGGACAGATTTATAAAGATAAGGTTGACGGCGAGTATCGTGGTGGACCGGCTTATTATATTGAAAGAGGCTTAGGTATCAAATGGTATGCAGTATTATTTGCAATCTCAACTCTAGTTGCAATGGGTCTATTATTACCTTCAGTTCAATCTAACTCGATTGCTGCTGGTTTAACAGAAGCTTTCAATATCCCAGGTTGGATGACTGGTGTAGGTCTTTCAATAGTATTAGCGATTGTAGTATTTGGTGGTGTCAAGAGAATAGCTAAATTTGCTGAAGTTGTTGTACCATTTATGGCCATTGCATATATTATTATTTCCTTATATGTACTAATTGTAAATGCTTCGATGATTCCTGAAATGTTTGGTTTAATCTTTAGATCAGCATTTGGAGCAGAGCCTGCATTTGGTGGTATCATTGGTGCCATGATTCAAATTGGTGTAAAACGTGGTATTTACTCAAATGAAGCTGGACAGGGAACAACTCCTCACGCAGCAGCAGCTGCTGAAGTTGATCACCCTGCATCGCAAGGTTTAGTTCAGGCATTTGGTGTTTACATTGATACATTATTTATTTGTACTGCTACTGGTTTAATGATTCTTATTACTGGTATGTATAATACTCAAGATGCAGCTGGTGGATTCATCGTTGAAAATTTACCTGGCGTAGAAATTGGCCCTGGGTACACTCAAGCAGCAGTTGAATCAGCAATTCCTGGTTTTGGTGCATCATTCGTTGCATTTGCATTATTATTCTTTGCATTTACAACTATTTTAGCTTATTACTACATTGCAGAAACAAATGTAGCTTACTTAAAAGCTAAAATTGGAACTGGACCATGGGTTATGTACGCATTGAAATTCTTCATTATCGGTGCTACTTACTTTGGAGCAGTTAGAACTGCATCATTGGCATGGGGTATCGCTGATATTGGTGTAGGCTTAATGGCATGGTTAAACGTAATAGCAATTGTATTATTACACAAACCTGCATTTGAATGTTTAAAGGATTATGACGATCAGCTTAAAGCTGGCGTTGAAGTTCCAATTTACAATTCAACTAACTTAGAAGTAGAAAATGCTGACTTCTGGGAAGGTTACACAGGAAGAAAGAAAAAAGTTGTGTAATAATCTATAAAAGATATTAAAAAAGGATTCTCTTAATTGAGAATCCTTTTTTTGGTTTGACAGGCATGTGCTGAATCTATAGGGCGAAAATCCTGAACCCCGAACATGCTATAGGGGCTAGTTGAGGAGAAGGGTGTCCTTCGCGATGAGAAATCTGAAGGAAGTTTCTTGGCTACAGTTTTTACTACTCAAAGAAAGGCGTACATTTTAGAGTGCATGAGAAAAGTTTTAAGAAGCTCAAAGATAAGATTAGAAAGATTACTAATCGTAATGTGAGTATGAACTTTGATTTGAGAATGAAGAAACTGAAGGACTTGGTAGTCGGTTGGGTAAATTATTTCAAACTAGCAAATATGAAAGGGAAACTTAAAACTTTAGATAGGTGGGTTTGTAGGCGACTAAGAGCAAATATTTGGAAAAAGATAAGTAATAGATTTAAAAATCTTAAAAAAATAGGCATTCCAAAAGATAAGGTATGGGAGTTTGCGAACACAAGAAAAGGCTACTGGAGGATATCCAGTAGCCTTATTCTAAACAGAAGTATCACGAATAATAAATTTATTAAACGTGGATACATCAGTTTCAGTTCGCAGTATAACAAAGTAAAATTGTCTATTTAAAGCGCCAAGTACAGGTCCATACGCTTGATGCTGTTAGAGGATGGTAATTAAATTAATTAATTATCTCCTAATCAATTAAATAAAGTTACTTTTAAATCCTTGTCCTTTGACTTCATTTAAGTCATTAATAGTTAAAAATGAATCTTGATCCACTTGATTAATGATATTTTTTAATTGGACAATTTCTGAATTTTTTAATGTACAATAAACAATTGTTTTAGAATCATTGGTATAACCACCTTGGGCGTTAACAAATGTGGTACCACGTCCAAGAGTAGAAGTAATGTTCTTTGTGACTTCTTCCGGATGATCTGTGATAATCATTGCATTCTTATCTGGATTAACACCAGCCTTAACTTTTGCTAAAATCTCATATGCAATGAATAATCCTAATAAAGTATAAGAAGCTAATCTAAAATCAAATATGAAACCTGAAATTGAAATAACAATAAAATTTGAAAGCAACAATAAATTTTTTATTTCCAAATTATATTTTTTCTTTAAAATAACTGCAATAATGTCGAAACCACCTTGAGATGATTTAAGCTTAAATAGTAAGCCCATGCCAGTACCACTAAAAACAGCTCCAATAATCGTTTCAATTAGTAAATCATTAATCGTAACAAATTGTCCTAAATGAGCCGTGAGGTTTAAGAATACTGTCATTGAGACAAGGGATATTAGACTATTGAAAATAAACTCCCCATCAATAAATATAAAACCAATTATGAAAAGTGGGATGTTTAAAGTTACATAGAATAAAAAAGTAGGCATATCTGTTAAATAATGAAACATAAGAGATAAACCTCCAACACCTCCACTTAATAAGTTGTTTGGTATAAAAAACGCATTAAAGGCGATACTGATTAAAAAGTTTGCAAATATAATTCCAATTATTTTTTTGCTTAATTCAATAATTTTTGTATGATCATTTCGTGTAAGTTTCATGACTAAAGTACTCATATTTCTCCTTTCAATTTCTTGATAAATATATAAAGTTTAATTAATTTTCTTTTCGAGTTAATCATAACCCACTCGGTATGAATGTCAAGAAAAAAGGTGACTGAAAACGTTGTCTTATAATAAAAAAGTGATTAAATATCATAATAATTATAGATTGGGATAATTGTATACAATTATTATATATTTAATAAAAATCCTCATAAAAATACAATAGATAAGTTATTAAATTCTGAAAATTGTAACAACTAAGAATATATAATTGACCTTTCAATTATAAAATAATATAATGTATTTAAGCCATATATACTAAATATGTAAAAAAATACATAGTGATCTTAGTATAAAATCATAGACACATATAGTTATAAGCTATATAATCAAGAATAACGAAGGGATGTGTTTTTAAATGGTTAAACATGGTAATTGATGCAATGAAGAGTTCAAAAAAACTATTGTTGATTTGTATAATTCTTATGCAAGTTTTATAGATCTATTTATAGAATTTGATGTTTCGAATTGAACAATTTATAACTAAATAAATCTTTAGAAAGACATGATTCACCAGATGGCGACACAATGACAACTAAGGAAATCTTAGAAATGAAGAAGGAAATTTAAAAAATCAAACATGAAAATGACATACTTAAAAAATTTAAAGATATTGTCTCAAGATTAGAGAAAAGTCGAAAAATAAAGACTATCAGATTAGTTTAAAGCGCATTCAACGAATGATACGAATATGTTTGATAAAACTATTATTAAGAAATTCTGCCCACAAGGGAAACTAGCGATTCCGTTGACGGAGCGGAAGTATTAAAACAAGATGTTAGCACAAAAAACAAAACCGAAAAATAGTAAAAGATATCTTATTTATACAACAAATGACCATTGATGTGACCTGGTAATGGTGAGTAACTATCATAGGAAAAAATAATTGGATATTATTTTTCAAGGAAAATGACTTCTAAATTAGCATTATTTATGTATATTGAAAGTTGGTATAATAGAGAACAAATTCATAGATTGATTAACTATATGACGCCACATGTATTTAAACGTTCTCTAGTAGTTTGAAGAAATATAACTCGATGTATCCTAATTCTTGACATAGTACCATAGAGAAATTATAGAGAATACTGTGATATCAATAGGTAATCCTTTGAGATGATCTCTGGATTTTCCCTTGATCCTCACCGTACGTGAGACTTTCACCTCATACGGCGTTCCATCAAAGTTAGATG
>Ga0306868_1000107_pt1:5000-71271 | contig 71271 bp, 65 predicted proteins | sample AntRauTorckE6832_FD_190411 | JGI IMG/M metagenome (GOLD analysis project Ga0306868, IMG submission 190411) | Saline lake microbial communities from Rauer Islands, Antarctica - Metagenome Torckler E6 #832 (v2) (version 2) | ecosystem: Environmental > Aquatic > Non-marine Saline and... | reverse complement strand
AGCGATGCCGAATAACCTCTACTGTATACATGTACCGCCTGAAGATGATATTGGCATTTTGTTTACGAAAGCAAAAATTATGACCGTCCTGATTTCAGCAGTTTATGGGGCGGCCGGGAATAGCTGGTCATAGACAGAGTACCACAACATATACAAATCGCATTAGAAACTTTAGCTTAAATTAATACAATCCAGGGTTTCGCCGGATCGGATACGCCGGCGCAGCTGCATCAGAGTCTGGTCGAAGCGCTCAAGTTCTGCCAGATTGGCGCGTTCCGCCGTGCTGGTTCGAATTACTTTGTGGATACCGCCGTTGCGGATCACCAGGCGTTTATCCCCCATCAGAGCAAGAATGGGGTCGTGGGTAGCCATAAGAACAATCTTCTCCTTTTGCACCAGCAGTTCTAACGCCCTTTTGCGATCTATGCCGGCATTCTCAATCTCATCAATGAGGACAATGGGGGATGAACTCAGATAGGCAACATCCGCAATCATCAGGGCGCGCGACTGCCCGCCGCTCAAAGCTGTGATATGGGTATCCGCGTCAAAGGGCTCACCCGCGAGTTCGTTGGCGCGCGCAATTACCTGCTCAACCTTGGCGTCAATATCCGGGACAAAGCGGCTCTCGGCATGGATGCGGATAAACTCCGCCACACCCAGATCCATGACAAAGTTCATATTCTGGGACAACTGCGCCACCAGCTTATGCCGCGTGGAAAAGCGCCATTTGGGGTCCGGAACATCGCCGTTGATATAGATGCGGCGTCCGGTGGGTGTATCCCCCTGCGCGATCCACTCAATATCTCCAAGCAATCGGCTTTTGCCCGACCCTGTAGGCCCGACAATGGCGACAATCTGCCCCGGCACAAGATCAATCTCCACCTGTTCTGGATTGCCGGACTTATCCCTGCCCCCGATTATACGCACGATCTGCACGCCACTCTCCTCACCAACCAGCTGCTCAAGCCCGGCGACGTACTCCAGCAGGGCCGCCTGAAACTGTTCCGTGCTCATCCCCAGCGTTTCGCGTTGCCGCGCATCCAGTGATTCAAGCAGAGTCGGCACATCATTGCTCAGGGCACGGGCATCGAGATCAAACGAGGAAAAAAAATCCTCCAGTTCCGGCATGCTGCGACACAGTTCATTTATCGGGGTGGTTAGAAACTTGTGTTTATCCACTATGCATCCCCTGTGGTGGAGTCTAGGTTTATCTTGCGCACATTGCCCATCTGGTATTTGGCTCCGATGCGTTTTTCTCCCAGACAGTAGGAACACAAAGCTGAAGGCATGGAATAACGCAGCTGCAGCGCCCGGATATCCCCGCTATGGGTTCCATCATTGAGCACCGAAGCGAGTTCATACGCGCCCTGTCCGGTTATACCGTTTATATGCATGATCAGTGCGCCGGGATTCACCTGGGCCACGCGCGAGGCAAACACCTCGCGTTCCGCCTGGGAGACAATATCTCCCTTGGTGATAATCACCATGTCTGCGGTTTTAAGCATGGGACCGATCTTTTTCGGCGTACCGATACCACTGAGATTGTCGATGACGCACACAGAGGTGATCTCCTCAATGTGGGGGGAGCAGCGGTTGCACAGGCCGGCGCTTTCACTGATGAGGACATCCAGCTCTTCACCCCGCCCCCATTCGACACATTCTTCGATATTGCTCACAAAATAGTGATCCGGACACAGTGGACCCGCAAGTCCCTTGCGCACCGGCACACCGTGTCTGGCGTAGACCGCATCATCATCGGTGAAGAGGCAGTCAAATTTCACCACCCCCACCCTGATATCCATCGCGTGCAGCGATTTTATCACCTGCAGGATTACCGCGGTTTTCCCTGACGATGGGGGGCCGGATACGGTTATGAGTTTCATGCGGATACTCCTGTTTTCAGCTGTGCCTGCGCGGCGTGAGAACGATGAAATATCTCCTCGAGGCGCTTTATCTGCGCGGCAATGTCATGGGTATGGATGTAATCCCAGCCTACCCACTTCCACGGTGCGGATTCGGGGAGTATATTTTCAACCTCCGGGTTCAGAGAGGGGAACAGTCCCTGGCGTGCGAGGATCTCTCCGACCTTTTTGCCGGCCAGAAATTCCGCCACCGGGCGCGTACGCTCGAAGCTATCTTCGCGCTGGAGCATAAAGATGGGGCTGATAATGGCGCCATCCTCAGGCCATACAATCTCTACTCCGGGGATATTTTGCGCCATACGGCTGAAAAAGTACGGCATGATGGTAACCAGCGGCTTTTGGGATTTCCCTGCCGGAGCCATCCCCATCTGCGCCGGATGCATAGGTTCGAGCATGGCACGTCCCAGTTTCTCAATCCCGGCATCACCAAACTCCTTGTGAATATTGAGCAACATGGCGTTAAAAAGGTCAAAATCCCCCACCGGTAGAGCAACCTGCCCGGCATATTCCGGTTCGAGCAACTGCGCCCAGGTCAGGGGGCCAGGCTGATCCCCAAGCTGCTGAGTATCAAGCATGAATACCGCCGGCACCATGGAGATGATGGAGTACACTCCTTTGGGGTCACACAGATCCAGCCCGACAAATGAATCATTCACCGCCCTGTTTTCAAGGGCCTTGAATGCTCCCTGGTGTTGAAAACGCCCTATTCCATCGGGATCAAAGAAGGTGTCAAATCCGGCAGAGACAAAGATATCCGGTAATTCGCCCACCTCTTGCGCGGCGCGAATCTGCTCTTCGATCCACTCCGATCCACCGGAGGCGGCTTTGAAGCGAGTGGAGACCTGCAGCCCAGCCTGTTTGCACTCCTCGACACACTCCGCAATCCGATCCAGAAGCGGAACCCTAACCGGGCATGGCAGCAGACCCGCGACATCAATATCTGTTTCGTGAGCGTTGCCAATCGCTTCAACCACATCTGCCTGATGCTGCTGCGCCTGGATGTGCTGATGCAACTGCTCCAAAAATGGTTCCACTCCGAATCCTTTGCGCTTCAACGCGGTTTCCAGCTTCATAAAACGTCCGACGCGCTCAACATAGTCGGGATCGGTAAAGGCTTCCAACCCATTTCCGGCAAATACCGTGCGGGTTTGCGGCCAGGTGGTGAGTATGTGTTGTACCGTCATATCAGAAGTGGGTAAATGCATGCGTATCCTCCCTGCATCTTATGTAGATATAGATCTGAGTATTTACATTGATTATTATGCAGGAAAATACATGACTTCCATGGTCTTTAAATTGACAGGGCTCAATATTTTGCCCTGATGATGAAATCAACCGGGGGCACAGGCACAAAGACGCAATCTCCCACACCCTGGCGTACTTTTATCTGCTACAGGTCAAGATCGGAGTTCTGTTCATCTTTTTCAGCACGTTTCTTGCCGAAAATACGCGCGACCAGTACCCCCACTTCGTAGAGGATGATAAACGGCAGGGCTATGGATATCTGCGAGAACAAATCAGGAGGAGTAAGGGTTGCGCCGATCACAAACGCCAGCAGAAAAGCATAGCGTCTATTGCGCGCAAGCCATTTATGATCCACCACCCCGAGACGGGCGAGGAAAAAGATAACGATGGGAAGTTCAAACACCAGGCCGAAGGCAAAGAGCAGACGGGTGGACATGCTCAGATAGCCGCCCATGGAAAGCATCGCTTCGGTGCTACCGGAACCAACCCCCAAGTTGATAAGAAAGGTAAAGATCACCGGGAACACAAAAGTAAAGCCGAAATAGGTACCCGCACCAAAACACAGGCAACCGGAGAGAACGAAAGGAATCGCTAGACTTTTCTCACCCGGGTACAGGGCTGGAGCGGTAAATGCCCAGATCTGCCACAGAATAATGGGCAGGGCCAGGAGAAGACCGGCCACGGCACTTACTTTAAGATACGCAAAAAACGGTTCTGTGGCGTGGATAAATACCAGTGAACTTCCTTCAGGAAGGGACTCGCGTACGGGGCGGGAGATAAATTCGAATAATTGCTGCGAAAAACTGTAACATGCGGCAAAACCACCCACCCACGCGAGCATGGAGACAATCAAACGGCGGCGCAGTTCCTCAAGATGGGAGAAAAACCCCTGCTCATTCTCCTGCGCCACGAGAACCCTCCGCGGGCTTTTTGCGTCCGCTATGATGCTGTTTTACCTCTACTTCGGAGTGCTCTTGTGTGTCCGGTGTGGGGTTATAATCCTCAGCATGCACATCAGGGGCGCCGCTATCCGTAGTAGGTTTAACAACCGGATCTGAGTCCTTTTCTGCATTACCGCTGTGGCGTGTCTGCACCCTCGTCTGTTCCTCGGGAGGAATCACCTGAGCATCGATATCAATACTCCGTTTCAAATCATCTGTCGCATTGCGAAATTCACGCATCCCCTTTCCCAAAGCGCGGGCAATATCAGGCAACTTTTTCGGGCCAATAAAAACCAGCGCCAGAGCCATAATCAACAGCAGTTCAGGCATTCCTATTCCGAACATCGCTCACCTCCTGCAATTTAGCATGAGCAACGGCAGCAATATATTAAGCACGTTTGTCATTGCTATCCGGTCCTTCAATATTTTTATCTTCCTCTTCATCATTTTCGAGCCCTTTTTTGAAGTTCCGGATACCTTTACCCACTCCTGCGCCCAGTTGAGGCAAGCGCTTGGCACCAAACAACACAACTACAATCCCAAAAATTATAAGTAGTTCTTGTGCACCCAAACCAAACATATTTTTCTCCTATAGCTGCTGAAATTGCCTCATCTTTATCCGGATTTTCGGAATGGTTAACGCAATAGAGTCCGGCTACCCATAGCTAAATATGACGGAAAAATCTTTATTTCCTGTAATCTGAAAGGTAACTGCTTCATATAATCATATCAAGCTTACATCTCACCCATTTAATGCATCAAGCAAAATACGTACAACATGCATATTAGCCCCTTTCCGAAAGCATCAGTCAGGAGGCATTTGAGTTGACAGCGTTATCAGATTTGGCATAAATAGCAAATAAAAATCAATGATTTAAATTTGTATAAGGGGATCGCGGATTCTCCGTTTTTATCGGGTGACAAGATGCATGAACTCTCAATAGTCATGAATATCATCGACATAGCAGAAGAGAACGCCAGAAGGGAAAACGCCTCTGTGATTCTCGAGATTGAGCTGGACATCGGTCTGCAAGCCGGTGTTGTCATGGAATCTCTGGATTTTGCTATTGAATCAGCTAAGTTGGGAACCATGCTTGAAAAAGCCAGGTGGGTGATTAATAAAATCCCCGCTCTGTCACGCTGCGCGTCATGCCGACAGGAATATGAACCTCGCGACTGGTTATCACCCTGCCCTTACTGCCAAAACCCTTTTTCAGAGGTTTTACAAGGCCGTGAGCTAAGGGTCAAATCACTTCAGGTGGAATAAAAAAAGGGAACGATTGTTCATCCAAAAAATATGGCTAAATGTCTCATGAGCTGCTACCATCAAAGGTAATAAATAACGGAAAAGAAAACCAATCAACCTAATGAGGCCAAATATGTGTGATGACTGTGGCTGCGGCCACCCTGACGATGTGACATTCAGAAAGCCGGGCGCTGCACTAAACGATGAACAGAACCATGTACACCTGCATCAACACGGACATGAGCACCATCATGCCGGTCACTCTCAACACCATCCCCACACTCACAACCATTCAAGCGAATATCCTCATTCTCACCATAGGCACTCTCATAGTCGCGAAATTGTTGTGGAACAGGATATTCTGTCGAAAAATAACCTGCTCGCCGAACGCAACCGGGGTTATTTTGACGCCAAAAGTATTCTGGCGCTGAACCTGGTGAGTTCCCCCGGATCGGGCAAAACAAGCCTGCTTGAACGCACCATAAAAGATCTGAGTGAAGAGATAAATTTTTATGTCATCGAAGGTGACCAGCAAACCATGAACGATGCCCAACGCATTGATGCAGCAGGCGCCCCCGTGATTCAGATCAACACGGGTAATGGCTGCCACCTTGATGCTGAGATGGTCAACCGCGCGACAAAAGATCTGGATGTGGAAAACAATTCAGTGCTGATGATCGAAAATGTCGGAAATCTGGTGTGTCCGGCACTATTTGATCTCGGTGAAGGAGCACGAATTGTCATCATGAGTACGACCGAAGGTGATGACAAGCCGCAGAAATACCCCGCCATGTTCCAATCAGCACAGCTGTGCATCATAAACAAGACCGATCTTTTGCCATATCTTGATTTCGATATTGAACAAGCCAAAAAATATGCTTTGCAGGTGAACCCGGACCTTGAATTTTTAGAATTATCCGTAAGAACCGGCGAAGGTATGGATAATTGGTATTCCTGGGTGAAGAATAGAGGCATTCATGAATAAAGATGCGATTATTCCGAATAAACTCTGCCAGTTAATCGGTCGCTTAGTGGGTAAACTACCTGTGGGAATTATTCTTCTGGCGTTGCTTAGCGGCTGCCAATCCGGCGAATCTTGCCATAAGGTGCTAAAAGCCAAGTGCATTGAATGTCATTCGGCTGAAACAAGCTGTACAGAAATCGGTCAGAGTGAAGACTGGTGGCGTAGAACCATTGACTCCATGGTCAAACTCGGGGCAGAGGTTTCAAAGCAGGAACGCAAAGTTCTTGCTAAGTGCCTGAGCAACCCATCGGAAGCCAACTTAGAAATAATTTGCAAATAAAAGTGTGGATCAATATCCAGGTGTTCTTCGGTAATCCAGGAGTAAATCGTGCATTAGATCAGGAGAAGGTGTATGAAAAACAAAGAGATTGACCAAGTTCAAAAGCCACCGGCCGGTATCTCTCGCAGAGACTTCATAAAATTCTGTTCCGCTGTTACAGCAGGATTGGCTCTTCCGGGAGCAATGACCTCCAAAATTGCTCATGCCATTACCAATCCGAACCGACCTCCGGTTATTTGGCTACACGGTTCAGAGTGTACCGGATGTTCCATGTCTCTGCTGCGATCCGAGCATCCGACCCTGGAAAAGTTGATGCTTGAACTTGTATCCCTGGATTTTCATGAAACCTTGTCCGCAGGTGCTGGCCATCAGGCTGAAAAGGCCTTGGAGCATGCAGTTGAAGCCAACTACGGCAAATTTATCCTTATTATCGAAGGGGCTATACCGCTGAAGGATGGTGGTATTTATTGCCGTATAGGTGGGAAAAACTTTGTTGACATTGTGCGTGACATCGGATCCAAAGCCGGTGCTGTCATTGCGGTGGGCTCCTGTGCCACCTGGGGTGGGGTCGCAGCCATGGGGCCGAATCCCAGCGGATGCGTCGGCGTTGATGAAGTGCTGAAAGAAAAAACGGTTGTATCCATCCCAGGTTGCCCGCCTAATCCCTATAACCTGCTTTCCACCATTATCCATTATCTGACCTTCAATAAACTGCCGGCACTGGATAGTGAGAATCGGCCTGAGTTTGCCTATGGTCGTCTTATTCATGAGCACTGTGAGCGTCGTCCGCATTTCGATAATGGACGTTTCGCCCGCGCCTTTGGTGATGAAGGACATCGCCTTGGGCACTGCCTCTACTACCTTGGGTGTAAAGGCCCGGTTACCCATGCCAACTGCTCAACTTCGCAGTTCGGCGATGCCGGTTCCGGCTGTTGGCCCGTTGCCATCGGCCATCCCTGCTTTGGATGCACCCAGAAAGGTGTTGGCTTTAACATCCCTCAGTTTACCACCAGCCCGATTCTGCACCCAACACCAGCTGCTGCGCATGCACCGATCACATTTGAGCGCGGCGAAGGAGTAAGTGCGGGTTCAGCAGCACTGATGGCTGGTCTGGGTGGCGCAGCTCTTGGAGCAGGGGCCGTATTTGCAGCAAAACTTGACAAGGGGTCTGAGGATGAAGATGAAAAGGCGTGACTTTCTCAAAGGTGCTGCCGGCGGTCTGGCCCTTTTGACCCTTGACAGCAAATTGGTAGATGCCCGCATGGTTGAGGCTCTGCCTCCAGATGCACTGGGCATCCTCTACGATTCAACCTTGTGCGTGGGCTGCAATGCCTGCATGCCGGCCTGCAAGAAAGCCAACTCCATGAATCCGGAGATGACGGGCGATCAGCAGCTATGGGACAACCCTCAGGATTTATCTGCCTCCACGCTCAATATTATTAAACGATTTTCCAGCGGAAGCGGCGAACATAAGGATCAAAAAGAAGACGGCTATGCCTTTATCAAGCGGCAGTGCCTCCACTGTGTTGATCCCTCCTGTGTTACCGCCTGTCCCGTTACCGCACTTGCTAAAGACAAAGACACCGGCATTGTGGCCTATGATAAAGATGCGTGTATTGGCTGTCGATACTGTCAGGTCGCGTGCCCCTACAATATTCCGAAATTCGAATGGGATGATCCCTATCCCGAGATCGTCAAGTGTGAGCTCTGCTCACACCTAATCGCAAAAGGGGACATCTCCGCCTGTTGCTCAGCCTGCCCCACAGGTGCATCCCTGTTTGGCTCTGTTGCCAAACTGCGAGGTGAAACACGAAGAAGGCTGCAGATGGAGCCCGGCAAGCGCTACAAATTCCCGGTCTCTTCCATTGATTCGGGCAAATGGCATGAATTCGAGGCGCCTGAATACGAGCGGCATGTTTACGGCCAGGATGAACTCGGTGGTACCCAGGTCATGTACATGTCAGCGGTTCCGTTTGAGATGTTCGGACTGCCCAGCTTCCCCAAGGAATCATTTGTTTCCATGGCCAGTGGTATTCAGTATGCCATCTACAAAGGGATGGTATATCCGCTGGTTGTTCTCGCCGGCCTCATCTTTATGGCAAATAAGAACAAAAACTCTGATGAGGCTGAGGAGTCTGCATCCTCGCATGATGAAGGAGAAGACGCATGAGTCATGAACCAAAAGCGCTGGGCGGACGCATTTTTACGCGCACGTTCTGTATATGCATGTTTGTGGTCGCAATTGCCGGCTACTTTGTTCTGAAGCGCCTGGTCTTCGGGATCGGATCCGTAACCAATCTCAACGATGGCTACCCCTGGGGCATCTGGATATCCTACGACGTTGTTGTCGGCACTGCTTTTGCCTGCGGTGGATACGTCATGGCGCTGATGGTCTACATCATGAACAGGGGCGAATACCATCCCCTGGTGCGACCGGCATTGCTCGCATCGATGTTTGGCTATACCCTTGCTGGCGTATCGGTTTTTCTCGATATCGGACGTTACCTTAATGTATACAACCTCTACCTGCCCTGGCAGATGAACTTTCACTCGGTCATGTTTGAGGTGGCCATGTGTATCGGCACCTATATCCTGGTGCTCTGGCTGGAGTTCACGCCTGCCTTTGTGGAGAAATGGGGGCTGAAAAATTTCGGCAAAAAACTCAACAAGGTGATCTTTGCCATCATCGCACTGGGCGTCTTGCTGCCGACCATGCATCAATCTTCCCTGGGGACCATGATGCTGATGGCGGGGTACAAACTCAATCCGCTATGGCACACTACAACCCTGCCTCTCTTATTCCTTTTGACCGCTGTGATCATGGGTTTCGCCATGGTGATCTTTGAGGCGACCATCTCCTCACGTGTCTATGAACTGGGTGATGAGACCTCTATGTTATCCAAGATTGGACGTATCATGGTCTACGTTCTTGGCTTTTACCTGGTTATTCGTTTTCAGAACATCTTCATGCGCGGTCTTATGGACGAGGCCTTTTCAGGCTCCTTTCTAGGCAACATGTTCCTTCTGGAAAACCTGATGCTGATCATCGGTCTGGTTATCCTTGCCTATCCTAATTACCGGAACAACCAGCGACTGCTGTTCATCGCGGCTACCGCTATTCTCATTGGTGGATCACTATACCGTTTCAATACTTATATCATCGGTTTCGACCCCGGCACCGGATGGAAATACTTCCCCTCCATTGGTGAGCAGATGATCACCTATGGACTGATTGCCTTTGAGATAGCGATGTATACCTTGTTTGTCAAAATATTTCCGGTTTTCAGTACCCAAGCATCGGCTGAATCAAATAATTAAGGAGTAAGAATATGTCGAAAAAGATCGTCATTGATCCGATTACCCGTATTGAGGGGCATCTGCGGATTGAATGTGCTGTAGATAATGGCCAGATTGTTGATGCTTGGTCCACTGGCACAATGTGGCGCGGGATTGAAACCATCCTAAAAGATACAGACCCCCGTGAAGCCTGGTTGGTCGCCCAGCGAATCTGTGGTGTTTGCACCACGGTCCATGCCATAGCCTCGGTTCGTGCGGTTGAGCATGCACTGAAAATGGAGATTCCGGTCAACGCACAGTACATTCGAAATATGATCGTTGGGGCCCACTGTCTGGCGGATAACATGGTTCACTTTTATATCCTCTCTGCCGTTGACTGGATTGATATCGCCTCTGCCGCTCTCAAGGCTGACCCCCGCAATGCCGCAACATTAGCGCAAAAGCTTTCACCCTGGAAACGCAACAGCTTCCAGGAATTCAAGCAGGTGCAGGATAAGCTGAAGAAATTAATCGAATCCGGCCAGCTCGGCCCTTTTTCCAGCGGTTACTGGGGCCACCCGGCCATGCAGCTCGATCCTGATGTCAATCTCATCGCCGCAGTCCACTATTTCCAGGCCCTGGAGTATCAGCGCAAGATCAACAAGGTGGTGACGGTTCTGGGATCCAAGACCCCACATATCCAGAATCTGGCTGTCGGCGGAGTTGCGAACCCGATCAACCTCGACAGCCCGGCAACCCTGACCATGGAGCGTCTCTACTACCTCAAAACCCAGATGGACGAGGTACGCGATTTTGTTGAGCAGGTCTACATGGTGGATGTCGCGACCATTGCTGCGATGTATCCTGAGTGGTGCTCCATTGGTAAAGGTAATGGGAACTACCTCTCTGTTCCAGAGATGCCCATGGACGGGAAAAGCATGAATTACGCGATGCCGGGGGGCTACATTAAAGCCGGTGACATGTCATCTTTCCGCCGTATCAGCTCTTCACGTGATCCCTACTTTGAAAATAACGTTAAAGAGTCGGTTAAGCACTCATTCTACGAGGGCGACTGGACCATGCATCCATATGTTTCTTCCACGGAGCCTCAATTTAGCGAAGCCGATCTAAAGGGCAAGTATTCCTGGGTAAAATCGCCCTCCTTCCTCAATGAACCGGCTGAGGTCGGGCCAGTTGCCTCGGTTCTGGCCATGAATCAGGCTAAGCATGAACCAGCTCTCAGGCATACCGACACAATGCTGGAGAAAATGTCCGCCATCGGCAAGACCCGGTTCGATATGGATATCCTACCCTCCACCATGGGCCGGCATATCTCGCGTTCCATCCGTGCTGCGGTTGTCCGGGAGAGCATGGCCGAGCAGTGGGATGCTCTCATCAACAACATCGAAAGCGGTGACACCACAACCTTTAACGAGCCGCACTTCCCCGAAGGGGAGCAGCAGGGTGTAGGCTTTCATGAAGCTCCCCGGGGCATGCTATCGCACTGGGTCGTGATCTCAAATGGCAAGATCCGCAACTACCAGGCGGTTGTACCTTCCACCTGGCTTGCCTGTCCGCGTGGAACCAACGACGAACCCGGTTACTATGAACGCTGCCTGGTCGGCAACCCGGTTGCTGATCCGGAAAAACCCTTGGAAGTTCTGCGAACCATCCACTCCTTTGATCCGTGTATGGCATGCGCTGTTCATATGTTGAACCCCAATGGTCAAAAGCTGTCCTCGGTAAAAGTACTGTAACAACGCTTTAGTCCGTAGCAGTTGCTGTTAGCTGGACAGTAGATAAATTTTTATGGTTCAGGATATGCACACAAGAGGGAACAATGATGGAGCAGCAACAAAAATCAATCGGCATCATGGGGCTGGGCAATCTGCTTTTAAGCGATGAAGGCTTTGGCATCCACTGCATTCAATACCTGGAGAACAATTACCAGTTACCGGAAAATGTCGAGGTGATTGATGGTGGCACCGGCGGTATATTGCTCGCCCCTTTCATTGAGGAGCATGATGAACTCTATGTGATCGATGTGGTGGACATTGATGACGCTCCCGGATCTGTACATTACTTTACCGATGTCGATGTGCGTAACGGGGACATACAAACCCGTATGTCCCCGCATCAGATCGGCATGCTCGATATCATTGATATCTGCCGTATTCGTGACAAAGTACCGCATAAGATCCATTTTATTGCCGTGGTTCCCGAGAACCTTGAGGTCGGGATGGAACTCACACCCCTGCTTAAGGGAAGAATTAAAGATGTACTGCAGATTCTTGCGGACAAATTAGGGGAATATGTTCCAATTACTCCACTGAGTTTATGCCCATGAAAATTACCCCCATCCTTATCCACTCTTTGTTTCTCTGATTTTTGAGGAAATATGTCCTCTACTGGAGTAATGCCGGAATGCAATTGTTCAGAGCAGCTTGAAACGACCTACCGAATCGTCATCAAAGGGACCGTTCAGGGGGTTGGATTTCGTCCTTTTGTGTATCGAACAGCTCTGGAGAACGACATAACGGGTAAGGTGAAAAACACCCCTGCCGGAGTGATAATAGACGCTTGTGGCTCTCCGAGACAGCTGGAAACATTTGTAGCTCAATTGAAGGAGCAGGCACCTCCGCTCGCCGTTATTGATCATATCGAATATCAGGTCGTGGCTCCTTTAACTGCAAATGGTTTCTCTATTGTCGAGTCGCGACAAGCAGGGGAGAAGCAGGTAATCATGCCGCCGGATGTAACCATCTGCGCCGATTGCGAACAGGAACTGCTCGACCCATCTGAGCGCCGCTATTTGTACCCCTTCAACAATTGCACAAACTGCGGGCCGCGTTATACCATCATTGAGGCTCTTCCCTATGATCGGCGCAGCACTTCAATGCAGCCCTTCCCCCTCTGTGAAGAATGTCTGCAAGAATATCGCAACCCTGCTGATCGTCGCTATCATGCTGAAGCGACCAGTTGCCCGCAATGCGGCCCGCAACTGCAGCTTACAACATCAAAGGGGAAACCGATCGACAGTAATAATCCCGTGCGCTGGATTGCAGATAAAATACGCACCGGCGCCATTGTGGCGGTACAGGGTGTAGGTGGCTTTCACCTGGTATGCGATGCCTTGAATGCGAAAGTCGTTGAATTATTGCGCCAGCGTAAACGGCGCCCGGCAAAACCCTTCGCGGTGATGGTTAAAGATATGCCCATGGCGCGGCAATACGGGATATTTAATGATCACAATGCTGCTCTCATCCAAAGTTTTCAGCGCCCGGTTATTATTGTCCCCGCCACCGCCCAGTGCCCTTCTCAGATAAGCGGCAGCCTGAATAAGGTAGGGTTGTTCCTCCCATATACTCCATTACACCAGATCCTTTTCCATTATCTTGAACATCCTGTTGTGGCAACCAGCGCCAATGTTTCTGACGAGCCGATCATCACCCATGCTCAGGAACTGTCAAACCGACTGGGAGACGTAGTGGACTTTGTCCTGGCGTTTAATCGCCGGATTGTCAACGGTTGTGACGACAGTGTCGTTACAACCGTCGGCAAACAGCTTTTAACCCTGCGCAGGGCCCGAGGATATGCCCCAACCAGGATCGAGCTACCCGCTGCACTAAGATGCAAGGTGCTGGCGGTGGGTGCCGGACTGAAAAATTGTATCTCCATTGGCTGGGGAACGCAGGCGATCGTCAGCCCGCATGTAGGAAACATCGAAAGTCCGGGTGCTGAAGAGTATTTTGTCAATACCATCGACACCTTTAAACGACTGTATGACTTTGAGCCGGAACTGATTGTTCATGACCTGCATCCTGACTATCTTCCCACTCGCTGGGCCAGGCAACAGAACATTCCATGTAAAGGAGTACAACACCACTATGCCCACGCCTTGTCTGCCATGATTGATTGCGGCATCGGCATGGATAAAGAGATTGCTGCCGTATGCTGGGATGGCAGTGGTTATGGAGATGACGCCACGATCTGGGGAGGCGAGTTTCTCCACTGCTCCTACCACGACTATCGGCGCTTTGCCCATTTCAAGCCCTTTCGTCTGCTTGGTGCCGAAAAGGCGGTTAAGGAACCACGTCGGGTCGCCCTGAGCCTGCTGTTTGATCTCTACGGCGAGCAGGCTCTGACGCTCAAAAACCCCACCCTGGATGCCTTCAGCAGCGATGAATTGCGAATACTTTACCAGATGCACAGTAAGGGGCTGAACTCTCCAACCACCTCCTCTGCAGGACGTTTATTCGATGCCGTAGCATCGCTATTAGGTATAAGGCAGAGACTCTCCTACGAAGGGGAAAGCGGCATGCTGATGGATCAATACTATGATGAAAACCTGTGTTTCAGTTACCCTTTTACATATAAGGGTAGGCAAATAGAATGCTCATCCGCTATTATGCAACTGGCGTCGGAACGGGATCCGGTTAGAGGAGTCACCGGCTACATTAATATGCTGGTGGACATTATCATTGGGGTATTAACATCGGGGGGACACTCTGAAGCGATCCTGTGTGGAGGTGTATTCCAGAACACCCCGCTGGTTTACCGGTTGATGTCGGCGGCAGATAGCGCAAATATAAAGCTGCATCTTCCGAGCCGTATTCCGGTGAATGATGGAGGCATCGCGCTTGGACAGATCACCTCTACCCTGGTGCTTCAAGGAATATAATTTGACAGCAGTTAGTGAGCTTTTGCAAAACTAATAGGATGGCTAAGACGCCATCAAGTTTAAGTTACTCGGAAGGTGGAAAACATGTGTCTCGCCATACCCTCACAGATTACGAGTATTGATTCTGAAACCGCCATGGCAACAATTGACACCATGGGGATCTCACGCACTGCGAACCTGGGGCTGATTGAGGCAGATGTCAGCATCGGCGACTGGGTGCTGGTACACGTCGGCATAGCCATGACCAGGATCGATGAAAAGGAAGCCCTTGAAACCTTAGATCTGTATGAACAGATGATAAAGACGGATATGGAACGTGAGGCTCTCGAATGTGGAGACGGTGTCCTGAATGCTGAAAGCTGAACAACTATACACCGCCTTGCGTGATCCGGACAAAATTCATGCAATGCAACGAATAATGGATCGCCTGGCGCAGAACTTCACCCATCCTCTACGGATCATGGAGGTTTGCGGCGGACATACCCATACCATAGTCAAATACGGCCTGGATCAGCTGTTACCGGATCAGGTTAGTTTTATTCACGGACCCGGATGCCCCGTTTGCGTCTTGCCGCAGCATCGGATTGATGCCGCGCTCCAACTGGCCGCAAGGGCGGATACGATTCTGGTTACCCTCGGAGACATGCTCAGGATTCCCGGGACACAAGGCTCGTTGCAACAGGCAAGAGCATCCGGCTGCGACATCCGTGTTGTCTACTCCCCCCTTGACACCCTCAAGGTTGCACAGGAGAATCCGGACCAATGTGTGGTCTATTTTGCTATTGGTTTTGAAACTACCGCGCCAATGACGGCTCTACTCATTGAGCAGGCCCGGCAAAGGCAACTTGCCAATCTGTTTTTTCATATCAACCATGTGCTCATTCCTCCGGCGATGGAAATGATCCTGGCAAAACCGGAATGCCAGGTAGATGCATTTATCGCACCCGGCCATGTCAGCGTAATAACCGGGAGCCACATCTTCAGCCCAATCGTTCATCGCTTTGGAAAACCCCTGGTCATCTCGGGTTTTGAGCCCGTGGACATCATGGCTTCCGTAGAGCGCATCCTGCGCCAGCTGGATCAATCTGAGGCCAGGGTAGAAAACACCTACTCCCGTTCCGTGACGAAGGAGGGCAATCGCAAAGCACAGACATTGATGGAGCGCTACTTTGAAACACGAGTGACTTTTTTATGGCGCGGCATTGGTGCTATCCCCTGTTCGGCAGTACAGTTACGTGCCGAATTTGCCGCTATGGATGCCGAAGTCCGCTTTGTTGACTACTGCCCTGCGCCAGAAACAGAGTCTGAGCACGGCTGCATCTGCGGAGCAATTCTTACCGGCGAGGCCCACCCACGTGAATGTCCACTGTTCGGTCACCAATGTACTCCGACAAATCCGCAAGGCAGTTGTATGGTAAGTAATGAAGGAGCCTGTGCGGCATATTACAAATACCGGAGGGACCAATGAGTGAGAGAATTCTGCTCTCCCACGGCTCGGGGGGGCTGGAAAACCACCACCTGATTCAGGAGATGTTTGTTGATGCCTTTAGCAATCCAACCCTGTGTGCCATGGATGATGCATCAGTTCTACAGATGGGCACCATGGCCGTCAGCACCGACAGCTTTACCGTAAGCCCGCTGTTTTTTCCTGGGGGCGACATCGGCAAGCTCGCCATTGCCGGCACGACCAATGATGTCGCAATGCGCGGTGCGCAACCACAATACCTCAGTGCGGCCTTTGTCCTTGAAGAGGGTCTGGAGCTTGACATTTTGCGCCGGATAGTGGCCAGCATGAGGACTGAGCTGACTATCTGCGGAGCCAGCATTGTCACCGGCGATACCAAGGTGGTGCCCAGGGGGGCAGTGGACCGGATGATTATCAATACCACTGGCTTCGGCACTCTGATAAAGGATTGCTCCGTAACCAAAATTAGGCCGGAGGATCATATCATCGTATCCGGGCCCCTCGCTCAACATGGTGCTTGCATCTATGCCGAGCGCGAGGAGATAGCCATCAACGGCCTCATCTCCGACTGCTGTACCCTGTGGCCCGCAGTCAAATCTCTATTGCACGCAGACCTGAGTATCCATGCCATGCGCGATGCAACTCGTGGTGGGCTCAGTGCCGTACTCAACGAGTGGGCTCTGCAGACTGGCTACAATCTGATGGTGCAGGAAAGTAGTATCCCGTTGACAAAACAGGTTGAGGGCTTTACCGAATTGCTCGGCATTGATCCGTATATCCTGGCCTGTGAGGGGGTCTTTGTTTTGGCCGTTGAGCCCCATGACAGCTCAAGGGTGATTGAACTGTTACACCAGGAAGGACATAACCGAGCCGCCCTGATCGGCACGGTGAAAGATAGAGCAGTAACTGATAAAAACCCTCAGGTTATCTTGCACTCTGCATACAACACCCAACGTCTGATGGAATTCCCGTCAGGAGAGATACTCCCCAGGATCTGCTGATGTATTCAATTTCACAGGGGAAGTAATGCAGAACAGAGTAGTCACTTGTTAGGTAATAGAAGTCAAAGGCCTAAGACCAACCAGACAAAAGGAGAGCATCATGCACATTCCAGACTCAATGTTACAGGGAAGCGTTTGCCCCGCAACCGCAGTCGTAAGCGCAGTTGGTATTGCCGCCGCATCGTATTACGGCATGAAGGGAGACAAACCATCGGCAACCCGTTTTGCCGCTATTACCGCACTTATATTTGCCGGACAGATGATGAATTTCCCCATCATGGATGGCACATCAGGTCATTTACTTGGAGGGGTGTTGGCGGCAAGCTTGCTGGGAATACCTTTTGGCGTCTTGTCTGTTGCGATGGTGGTAATCATACAAAGCCTCTTCTTTTCCGATGGGGGCATTACGGTTCTAGGCGCCAACTTGCTGAACATGGCAATTATCGGTGCAGGCATGGGCGGCATGCTGCGCTCCAAACTGATGAAAAAATGGCAAACACCAAATGGGGAAATCATGGCCACGACTATGGCAGCATGGTTCTCTGTCATTTTTGCTTCATTCGCAGTCAGCGTTGAATTGGCAATTGACGGTCAAATTGGTTTTTCAAGTGTAATTGCTTCAATGCTGTCTACGCATATGCTAATCGGAATTGGTGAGGCGGTTATTACCGTTGGAGCATGTTTACTGATTCCTTCTACCAGAGCATCTAAGAAAACACATGGTTATATCGCCATTCCTGCGACTGCAGCAATGGTAACAGCTCTTTTACTAAGCCCCTTCGCCTCGGGATTTCCGGATGGCCTGGAGTGGGTGGCTGCAAAATATCAATTTCTGCATGAGTCGGCCCCCGCTCTCGTAGGGCCACTGCCGGATTACTCTGTACCATTTATCAGTAATAATATGCTCTCAACCGGGCTGTCTGGTTTGGTAGGGGTTATTATCTCATTTGCTGCAGCGTGGGTTTTTTACCAATCCGTAAGCCTTCTGGTGGCAAGGGATCACACCCTTTAATAAATACAATCTCCAGAAGCGTTAAGCTGTCAGCGCTATAAGCTTTAAATACGCCTGCAATAAAACAAGCAGTATAAAACAACTTGAGGTGGCAAGAAGATAATGAGTACATTTCTTGCTACCTCAAGTACTTTTCATCAGCCCCTGACCTCCCTTGCGATTTTCCTCAGAGCTCGCCATGCTATAAAGACCCCACAGCTCTCAGCTAATTGACTCCCTTGCCAGACCAATAGAGCACAACCACCTCATGCTACGGCTAATACTGGAGGGGGACTTACGCGCCCCATTTGTGCGGGGAATACCAACTAAAAAAGGCACCCCCTAAAAAGGAGGTGCCCGATAAAATCAAATTTCAATATATGAATATGGTAGAGCTTATTACTTAATTCCTGCTGCGTCTTCAAGCATTGCAGTAGTAATAGACTTCGGACGCTCGATTGCATAACCCAGAGCACGATCCCAGGTGATGTTGGCGAGGCAGCCGAGTGCACGACCTACACCAAAGAGTACAGTGTAGAAGTCGTACTCAGTGATGCCGTAGTACCACTGGATAACACCGGACTGTGCATCAACGTTAGGCCAGGGGTTCTTGGCTTTGCCCTGCTCTTCGAGGATCGCCGGAGTTACATCGTAAATCATGCTGATGAGCTTGAACAGCGGGTAGTCCTTGAGGCCCGGAGTGTTGAGGCAGAACTCACGCTGTGAAGTATAACGGGGGTCGGTCTTACGCAGTACGGCGTGACCGTAACCGGGGATAACCTGCCCTTTGTTCAGAGTGTCCCACAGAGCCTTTTTGAGGCCTTCTTCTGTCGGCAACTCGCCGCCCAGAGATGCCATGAAGTTCTGAGTCCAACCGAGAACTTCCTGGTTTGCGAGACCGTGCAGAGGACCAGCCAGACCATTGATACCAGCAGAATATGCGTAGTATGCATCAGACAGTGCTGAAGCTACCAGGTGAGTGGTATGAGCAGATACGTTGCCGGACTCATGGTCAGAGTGGAGGATGAAGTACATACGTGCAACATCTTTGTAATCTTCGCACTGACCGATCATGTGTGCGAAGTTACCGCCCATATCAAGCTCAGGATCAGCGGCGATATGAGTGTCACCTTTGTACTTCATACGATAAATGTACGCAGCAAGGGGACCAAGCTTGGCCATCAGATTGTTGGAGTCTTCCAACATGTCTTCCCAGCAGGTCATCTTGTTGAAGTTACCTTCATTGTAGTTCTTCGCGAATACAGACTCACGCTGCATAGCGAGGATACCTGAAGAGAACATAACCATGGGGTGAGAATCGCGCGGCAGAGCACGGAGGATGTCGATTACGTACTCGGGGAGTTGAGCGCGCTCTTTCCAGTCTTCTACTACTTCGAGGGTCTGCTCCATTGTCGGAACATCACCAGTGAGGAGCAGATACCAGAATGCCTCTACATAAGGATAGTCACTGCCGGGAACCTTGGGTAGAGCTTCAAATGTCTCAGGGATAGTCATGCCACGGAAGCGGATACCTTCCATGGGGTCAAGGTAGGAGATGTCTGTTACCAGGCATTTTACGCCACGTGCACCACCGATTGCCTGAGCAATGGTTACATCACCCAGCTTTACATCGCCGTGCTCTTTGACGAGCTTGACGGTACGCGGACGATGCTCATCAATCTTTTTCTTTAAGACTTCTTTTAGCTGTTTCGACATACTACTCTCCTTATAATGGAATTATAACAGGTGGACTAACCACCCTCCAACAACATAGGCCCGATCTTTGGATGTCCCCCGACACCGTACCGACCCAAGCCTCAACCTACAGAGAAACAATAAAACAAAAAAACTTGAGATAAACAAGCGCAATCGACAGATTGTGGTTAAAAAACTTGTTTAATCTTCTGTCCGACCACATTAAGGTTCTATAAATACGCTCAACTGGCCTTCTAAACTTATGCGTTGTCTCTTATTGCTTAACAACCATCTGTTATGGCAGTATTCCCTGCCTGGTGATCTATGTACGCATAGGGCGACAGATTAAATATTCAGGAAGCGGACACAAGCGCAACTGATCAGGATTTCAAAACGTCTTCAGTTTAACTTAATTTTTGAGGTCACTTTCACAACCTCGCTTTCTAACCATGTTTTACGTTTATACCAAAGCGGCCAAGAAAGCGTCAAGGTTAATTTTGTATACAGTATCCAATTTAAGCCCCGATTATCCGTATGCATTTCAACATGTAAAAAGGCCATCTGTGCTTAAATTTTCACCTTATAACAAACTACATGTTCGTGGTAGATTGAGCGTTTACTATGTGCACTGATATAACTCAAAATCGTCTGGGAATTGGCACCCTGCAGCTGAAAAACAATGTTCTACTGGCTCCAATGGCCGGAATAACCAATTCCAGCTACCGCCAGATACATAAGCGTGCAGGAGCTGGCCTGGTTTTTTCCGAAATGATAAGTGCCAACGGTGTTATCCGGGACGGTAAGCGCACCCTCGAGTTGGCGAGCCACTATGAAATTGAGCGCCCTTTTGCACTGCAGATATTTGGCGATGATCCTGAAGTTATGGCAAAGGCGGCAATGATTTGCAGTACCATGGCCGATATGATCGACATCAATATGGGATGTCCGGTAAAGAAAGTAATCCGCTCCGGAGCCGGAAGCGCACTAATGTGTAACCCGAAACGTGCCGGGGCAATAATGGCCGCAGTACGCAAGGTCTGCCATCTGCCCCTCAGTGTAAAAATTCGCTCTGGGTGGGATCAGGATCAGCGCAATTTTGTTGAGTTGGGACAGATTGCACAACAGGAGGGGATGGATGCTGTTACCCTCCACCCTCGCACGCGCACTCAGGGTTTCGGCGGCAACGCCCGGTGGGACGACATTGGCACCCTTAAGCAGGCTCTGAACATCCCGGTTATCGGTAGTGGGGATATCTACATTCCGGCGGAAGCCCTGGAAATGCTGAAGCGAACCGGATGCGACGGGGTTATGGTCGGCAGAGGTGGCTACGGCAATCCCTGGCTGATCCGGAACATCCTGGCAGTACAATGTGGCGGAGAGGAGCGTATCCCCACACGTGCAGAGCGTGGAACGACAGCGTTGGAGCATCTCGAGCTTCAGCGCCGGGAAATGGATGATGCGCGTGCAGTGTTGGAGATGCGCAAGCACCTGTGCTGGTATGCGCGTGGGTTAAACGGTGCGGCTGAATTCAGGCGCCAGGTCAACAGTATTCATGCTATTGATCCCCTGCGCTCGGCAGTCGAAGAATTCTTTGGGCTGAAACCACCTGCATCTTTTCAATCCGTGGAGCATGAAATATGAATAATGATTACAATCCTTCACCGGAAACCCAGTCCCTGGAGTCCCTCATTGAAGCGAAGTTGCGCACGGCGCTGATGCAGGAAGATATTATCGAGATAAACGATCTGTATAATATGGTGCTGTATCAGATGGAACGTCCCTTACTACGCATCATTCTGGAAAAAACCGGAGGCAATCAACTTCAGGCGGCAAAAATCCTGGGGATAAACCGCAACACCTTGAGAAAAAAAATGTCTACCCTGGGCATTTCCCACCCACGCGCGTGCAATCCCAGACGTTAGCCTTCCAGGCATGAAAGCTAAGTTTCCATACGCTTGGACTGGTTTTCAAACCGGGTAAATTCGCCTTTAAATGTCAGATGGACTGTTCCTATGGGGCCATTACGCTGTTTTCCCACTACTATCTCGGCATCATTAGCATGATTCTTATCACAGGAACCATCTCGTTTTTTGCACGCATCGCAGTAAACCGCTTCCCGATACACGAACATGATAACGTCAGCATCCTGCTCAATAGCACCGGACTCACGTAGATCCGCCATCACAGGACGTTTATCGGTACGACTTTCCAGTGAGCGATTCAACTGCGACAGAGCAATGATAGGGACATGAAGCTCTTTAGCGAGCGCCTTGAGTGAGCGGGAAATTTCGGAAATCTCCTGCTGCCGGCTTTCAGAATTACTCCCCTGCATCAACTGCAGGTAGTCGACCACCACAAGGCCTAGATTATATTCCGCTTTGAGACGGCGGGCTTTGGCCCGCAACTCCAGCACCGAGATGGCCGGAGTATCATCGATAAATATCTGCGCCTCGGAGAGCAACCCCGCACCATTAGTGAGTTTCGGCCAGTCTGAATCCCCAAGATGACCGGTACGCAGGCGGGAGGCGTCAACACGCGACACCGAACATAACATCCTCTGCACCAGCTGTTCCTTACTCATCTCGAGAGAAAAAATCATCGCCGGAACCGTCTCTTTTGCATGCATGGTCGCGTGTTCAATGATGTTGAGCCCAAACGCCGTCTTCCCCATGGATGGGCGCCCGGCAACAATCAGAAGGTCGCCCTTCTGTAATCCTGCAGTCATAGTGTCTAGGTCAATATATCCGGTCGGAACCCCGGTGACCAACTCTTTACGCTCATAGAGTTGCTCTATGGCCTTAAAGGTGTCCTGCATTATTTCGCGTGTTGAGTAATAGGAGGGACGACTGCGCATTCCCGCAATATCAAAAATCGACTTTTCCGCCCAATCCAGGGTTTTTTCTATCTCCTGGCCGTCGTATCCGCGCTTTACAATCTCCGTGGCAACATTGATCATATGCCGGGCGACTGATTTTTCCTTCACCATCTTGGCGTAATACGCCATGTTTGCCGCAGTGGGAACATAGTCAACCAATGTGGCCAGATAGGAACTGCCCCCTACGTTTTCAAGCTGGTTGCTTTTTTTCAGTTCTGCTGTGAGGGTAACCAGATCCGCAGGCTCATTGCGATCACTCAGGGCAATAAGTGCCTTAAATATCTGCCGATGGCTGTCACGATAAAAATCATCGGGTACGAGAAGCTCCAGAGCTCGGTTCAGTGCTTCATTTTCGAGCAGAACCCCGCCGAGAACGGACATCTCAGCTTCTAAATTTTGCGGTGGCAGGCGGTGCGATTCGATTTCAGACATGGCAAACTTCGCTCAAAACGCAAAACCCCCGGCGCTGGCACAGCTAACCGGGGGCAGAGATACGATATTACGCTATTGCTACTCAGCGGCTACTACATTTACCGCTACAGTGGCAACCACACTTCCGGGAAGCTTTATTTCAACATTCTGCTCGCCCAGGGTTTTAATAGGCTCGGCGAGTTGGATCTTTTTGCGATCTACCACAATATCTGATTCCGCAAGCTTATCCGCAATATCCGCTGAGGTCACTGAACCGAAAAGCTTTCCCTCTTCACTGGCACGCAATGCGAACTCACACTTCAACGCTTCAATCTTTTTCTTCATAGATTCAGAGTCTTTGGCAATCGCAAGAGCCTTACGTTCCAACTGGCGCTTGTGATGTTCAAACTCCTTCACGTTGCTGCTATTTGCAACTACAGCAAGGCGCTTAGGCAGCAAATAATTGCGGGCATATCCTGATTTAACTTTGACGATGGACCCTACTTCACCCAGACCGTCAACACTTTCTGTCAATATAATTTCCATCATCTCCTCCACAAAGGAATTAAGTCGTTTTTACACGGGGCTTGCGAAAATCAAACCAGAGATCGAATACCCCCAGTGCCGTAACCATCAAGGGGAGAGGATTGATTACCAGCATTATGGTGTACGCAAAAACCCGTGCTAAAAGGGAAAACGCTTTTTTTCTGAAGTAAAACGCCATAATAGCAACGCCATGTACAAAATACAAAGGCAGAAGCACTGTTAACACATTTAAGGCTATGTCCTGCATAGCTTGTACCGGCAACAACAGAGAAAAACCGGCTGCAATCAGAACCCATACTACGGGCTCTGCTACTTTGAAATGGTGAAAGTCTACTCCCGGAAGGGTGTATTTTCCCCGCCCGAAAAGATATAACACCATCACCGTCACCAGATATACCAGCCCGAGGGCGGCAACGGTGATTCCAGCATATGCACGTTTGAGAAATTCAGCAGTGTTTTGCACCACTGCAATCAACTCCTCCAGTTGCGCATCATCAATTCCGGCTTCTGCATATACGGCGTGCACCTGCTCGATTTCAACATCAATGTAATCTGCTACCAGAGTAGAGATAGTGCTATCAGCAGTGTAGGCAGTATAACCTGCAAGAACGATTAGCAGACCTGCCCCCACGAAGAGAGCACGCACCACCGCGCGTGGCCAGCCGATGCCGCACCGCAAAGCATGAACCAGAACCAGCCCCGGAACACCAAACTGCACCACGTAGAGCATAAGTGCAGCATAATCCGCAGTAAAAAACTGTACTGCAGCAGAAACAAGGACGACGATTAATCCCGCCATTATTCCCGCAGTGAAGCCAGCCAGCGCCACCGGAACGGCAAGGAAAACGTGCATAAATGCTCCCACGGGGCCGGCGTAAGCCGCTGTAAGAAGCAGGACAACGCTCAACGCCACGCTAACGAAGGTTATCCCCCATGGAGGCTGGTTATGCATCAGGTGCTTTTGCATAGCGTGATCCGACATCTAATTGAGCGCCTGAAGTCTATTCAATGGTGCGCTTGGATGTAAATGACAACAGAGCTATGTTGCGTGCACGTTTGATTGCTTCTGTGATCTTGCGTTGATGAATAGCGCAATTGCCGGAAATACGCCGTGGCACAATCTTGCCGCGCTCGGATACAAAATATTTCAAGGTACGGACATCCTTATAATCAATTTTCAGATCGCTATCCGCACAAAAACGACATCCTTTACGCCGCCCAAAACGTCGACGCGCTACACCTTTTTTATCAAAAGCCATAATATAAATCCCTCCTATTTAGGGGTTCAAGCTAAATCTAGTCCTGATCTTCATCCTGCTCATTGTCATCGTCTGCTGCCTCTTTATCGCCTTCAGCCGACTCCTCTTCCTGTGCGCTTAAATCAAGCCCGTTTTCGAGCAAAACAGTCTGAAACTGCAGAATGGCATCGTCGAGGCGTAGACGACGCTCAAACTCTTTCACTACCGTATTGCCGGCAACAAAATTAATCAGAACGAAGGTGCCCTGATCCTGCTTTTTCACCAGATACGGCAGGCGTTTGGTACCCCACTCCTGGCATCTGAGAATCTCAGCCTGCTGATCAGCGAGTATCTGCTTGAATTTGCCAAGCAGAGCGGTGTACTCATCTCCGGCGATCTGTGGCCGAATGATGAAAATGGATTCATACGTACGCATATCTATATCCTCCTTGTGGATTTTAGCCCCGGTCATCCCCGGAGCAAGGAGCGGGCAGAGCAACCACTTTGCACTGCCCGACTTGCAAACGTTCTTACTAGCATATTGAACCTGCAGTGTCTATTACTTATTACCCGGGAGCACGAGTCCCAACAACATGCCTCCAGTCTGTAACAAACAACAAAGACCTTACATCAAAAGCAGTACTATCAGACATTGAAACGAAAATGCATAACATCGCCATCCTTCACGATGTAATCCTTCCCTTCGATACGCAACACTCCCTTGTCACGAGCTCCAGACTCGCCATTACATGTGACAAAATCATCATATGCTATCACCTCGGCTCGGATAAATCCGCGCTCAAAATCTGTATGGATAACTCCCGCTGCCTGGGGGGCACGGCTATTTAGGGGCACGGTCCACGCACGTACTTCTTTGACTCCAGCCGTGAAATAGGTGATAAGATCGAGGAGGGCATATCCGGCACGTATCATACGATCCAAGCCGGACTCATCCAGCCCCAGCTCCGCAAGAAACTCCTGCTTTTCATCCCCATCCAACTCAGCAATTTCCGCTTCTATCTTACCGCAGATTACTACCAGTTCGGCTCCCTGTGCACGTGCATATTGTCGTACATGTTCAACATATTCATGTTCACCCGCCAGATCATCCTCACTAACATTGGCCACATACAATACAGGCTTCATGGTAATTAAATTGAGGTGCGATACCAGGGAAGACTCCTCTTTACCAAGACCGACCATCCTCGCAGGATGCCCTTCGTTAAGCCCTGAATTGAGCTTCGACAGCGCATCAAGCTCTGCCTTGGCCCCTTTGTCTCCACTTGCGGCCAGCTTGCGCAGGCGGGTACTGCGGCGCTCAACCGCTTCGAGGTCAGCAAGGTTCAACTCGGTCTGAATAACATCAATATCGCGCAAAGGATCCACGCTTCCGTCCACATGCACCACATTATCGTCATCAAAACAGCGCACGATATTCGCAACTGCATCTACTTGGCGAATGTGTCCGAGAAATTGATTGCCCAGACCTTCCCCCTTACTTGCCCCTTTGACCAACCCGGCAATATCTACAAACTCCATAGATGTAGGGAGTACCTGTTGTGGTTTAACAATTGCAGCAAGGGTATCCAGGCGAGGGTCAGGAACTGCAACTACGCCCACATTGGGTTCGATGGTGCAGAAAGGGTAATTGGCTGATTCGGCTCCAGCTGAAGTGATGGCGTTGAATATGGTCGATTTGCCCACATTGGGGAGCCCGACTATACCGCATTTAAATCCCATTTACTTTATCTCCAAACAACGATAGCCGAGGCGATTGCCTCGGCTATCGAGATACATATATTCAGATTGTCACACCAAGAGGGGTGCAAGAACGAGTGATACAACACTCATAAGCTTGATAAGGATGTTCATGGCCGGGCCAGAGGTGTCCTTGAACGGATCGCCGACTGTATCCCCTACGACCGCTGCCTTGTGTGCTTCGCCACCCTTCTCTTCTCCTTCAAGCTGGCCGCCCTCAATATACTTTTTAGCATTGTCCCAGGCTCCACCGCCATTGGACATCATCAGAGCCAGAAGCACACCAGCGAGGGTAGCACCGGCGAGCATTCCACCGAGCGCTTCCTTGCCAAGAAGAAAACCGATCACTACCGGAGCAGATACCGCGACAACACCAGGAAGAATCATCTCTTTCAATGCCGCCTTAGCGGAGATATCCACACATTTCTCAGGCTCCGGCTTAACCCCCTCTTTACCTTCAAGGAGACCGGGAATTTCACGGAACTGACGCCTGATCTCATCAACCATCTGTGAGGCAGCACGCCCCACACTGTTCATGGTCAGGGAGCCGATAAAAAACGGAATGGCGCCTCCGATGAGAAGACCGACAACAACCTTAGGTTGAATCAGGTCAATGGCTTCGAGACCTACGGTGGTGGCGTATGCTGAGAACAACGCCAATGCTGTAAGGGCCGCTGAACCAATTGCGAACCCCTTGCCTACAGCTGCAGTAGTGTTGCCGATTGCATCGAGGCCGTCGGTAATCTTACGCACATCAGGTCCAAGGCCACCCATCTCAGAGATGCCACCGGCATTGTCCGCAATGGGGCCGTATGCGTCGACAGTCATAGTTACGCCCACTGTTGCAAGCATCCCTACGGCCGCAATACCAATGCCATACAGACCTGCAAAAAAGTTCGCAACCAGAATCCCCACGCAGATAATCAGAATCGGAGCCACGCAGCTTTCAAGCCCCACAGCCAGACCACTGATGATGTTGGTGGCAGGGCCAGTCTTGCTCGCTTCAGCAATCCGGCGCACGGGCGCTTCCGCAGTGTAGTACTCGGTAATCAGGCCGATGGCAATCCCAGCAAGAGAGCCAGAAGCAAGGGCCATGAAGATTCCGAAGCTGAGCCCCATGATGGGAATAATCAGAAGCGATGCTGCGATAAAAAGCCCGGCAGCAACAAAGGTAGTAAGACGCAACGCTGTCGCAGGGTCTTTATCCTGGAAGCGCTTCATGGCGTAAATCCCTGCAAAGGAGAACACCAGCCCGAAGGTTACCAGAACCAGGGGCAACAGCATCGCGGCTGAACGGGTTTCTTCTCCGGAGCCAAGCTTAGCAAGCAGTTCAGGACTGGCGGCTGCAGCAATTGCAACAGTTGCGATGATAGAACCAACATAGGATTCGAAAATATCCGCTCCCATACCCGCAGTGTCGCCTACGCAGTCACCTACGTTGTCGGCAATAACCCCGGGGTTACGCGGATCATCCTCAGGAATTCCGGCTTCTACCTTGCCCACCAGGTCAGCGCCAACGTCTGCAGCCTTAGTGTATATACCCCCACCTACACGCGCAAAGAGTGCGATGGAAGATGCGCCCATGGCAAAGCCATTAATGTAGGTTGAAGTCGCAGGATCACCGCCGAAAAAGATGTAGGCAACACCGATGCCAACCAGCCCCAGAGAAGCAACAGAAAGACCCATTACCGCGCCACCGTTGTAGGATATTTCAAGGGCACGAGCCTGGCCATGCTGACGTGCAGCTTCGGTAGTTCTGACATTGGCACGTGTTGCGGCCTTCATACCGATAAAGCCACAAGTCATGGAACAGATTGCACCACCCAGAAAGGCCAGCGCGGTCTGAATCCCCATGCCAATAGCGATCAGGACAAATACTATCGCGACAAAAATTGCCAGAGCGCGATACTCACGATTTAAAAACGCCATTGCACCTGAATGGATGGCCTCGGAAATCTCAGCGAGCTTTTCGTTTCCTACTGGTTCTGCCTTGACCTTGTTGTACAATGTGATAGCCATAGCAAACCCGGCAATTCCGATAATTACGGCAAAATAAGCCATTGAACCCCTCTCCCCTGTTACTGATATCTAATCGTTCAACACATCTTGCCCATTAAATTCGCACATCGCCTGTTGTGCTCCTGCCTGCAACACGGTCTCAACCGCATTGGCTGCATGGACAAGGACCTTGGTTAAATTCTTTTTCTCATCTGCAGAAAACGTGCGTAATACAAATGCGGCAGCATCACCACCGGCTGGAGGACGATCGACTCCAACGCGGACGCGGATAAAATCGTTACCCACAAGCTGGATTATATGCCTGAGACCGTTGTGGCCACCATGCCCTCCTCCAACTTTGACGCGCACCACCCCGTATGGCAGATCAATATCATCATGGATCACAACAACTTCAGAACCTGTCGATCCACTGACTTTACACGCTGATGCGATACTTGCCCCGCTCAGGTTCATATAGGTCTGCGGCTCTAACAGCATAACCTCTTCACCTGCGATGCATCCCACGGCATATTGCGCTTGGTGCCCCTTCTTTTTGAGGGGCATTTGTGCTGCGTGAGCCAGTGCATCCACAACCATAAAGCCTACATTATGGCGCGTATTGGCATATTTAGTACCGGGATTCCCCAGTCCTACAACTACCTTCAAACCTATTCCGTAGTTTCAACTTCAGATGCCGTTTCGGCACCTTCGTCATCTTCATCTGTTTCGCCTTCTTCACCCTCTTCGAGATCTGAAGGTTTGAATCCGACTACAGTTACCACAGTGAAATTAACTTCGTGTACCAATTCAACATCAGCAGGCGCTTTAACCTCTTCAATGTGGACACTGTCACCGATCTCAAGTTCAGCTACATCAATCTCGATGTAACTAGGTACCTTAGTGGGCAGACAGTAAACTTCAAGCTCATTACGGATCACCTGCAGATTTCCACCCTCTTTTTCACCGGCAGATTCTCCTTCAGTGTGAACAGGAACCATGAAGTAGCCTTTTTTCTTCACGTCAATGGCTTTAAAGTCCACATGCTCACGAAAGCGCTTTATCGGATCAACCTGCAAATCATTAACGATCACCTGCATACCATCAAAGGGCTGGCCCGAGCTTCGCAGAGTGATAAGGGTATTGATCCCCGAATCCGTATCAAGAGCTGCATCCAGATCTTTGGGATGCACTACTACGGGGGAAGATTCAATGTCCGGCCCGTACACAACCCCGGGGATCAGACCTTCACGACGTGCTGCTCTGGCGCCACCTTTGCCTACTCGATCACGTACAGTCACATTCAGTTCAGTTTGTTGCATAACCTCTATACCTCCATCTCTATTATAGATACGCTAAAGCGCTTACATTCCGGGGTTCAACAGACACACTACCTGTTTCCAGACTGTTTTATAGTCATCTCCAGAAAATCTTTTAATTATTCAAGGTGTAACTAATTTTACACGAACAGAGAACTCACCGACTCATCGGACTGAATCCGCCGAATTGCTTCAGCAAGTAAAGATGACACCGACAGCTGACGCAACGTCTTACATTTTTCCACCTTGTGACTGCAACAGATACTGTCGGTAACCACTACCTCTTCAATACAGCTTGCTTCAATCCGTTCCAACGCTGGCCCGGAAAGAACCGGATGCGTAGCATAGGCAAACACGCGCTTTGCCCCTGCGTCCTTTAGAGCCTGTGCGCCGTTGCACAAAGTGCCGGCCGTATCAATCATGTCGTCCACGATGACGCAATCACGTCCGGACACATCACCGATAATATGCATAACCTCCGACACATTAGCACTGCTACGGCGCTTGTCTATAATGGACAAACCTGAATCGAGACGTTTTGCAAATGCTCGTGCGCGCTCCGTGCCCCCGGCATCCGGAGAAACAACGACCAGAGGATCGGTGTATTTGTTGCGGATATCATCAAGCAAAACTGGGGCGGCATAGATGTGATCAACAGGGATATCAAAAAACCCCTGAATCTGACCAGCGTGGAGGTCCATGCTTACAACACGATCCACCCCGGCAGTGGTAAGAAGATTTGCCACTAGTTTGCTGGTTATCGGCGTACGCGGCGCAACCTTTCGATCCTGACGTGCGTAGCCGAAATAGGGAATAACTGCTGTGATACTTTCGGCAGATGCGCGTGAAAGGGCATCGACCATTACCAATAATTCCATGAGCATCTCATTGCTCGGGGCACTGGTAGACTGCACTACATATACATCTCGTCCACGCACATTCTCCCCTATCTCCACCATGGTTTCTCCATCCGAGAAACCCTCTACCCTGGCCTTGGCCAGAGGAACATTCAGATCTTCACAAATCTTACGTGCGAGGGAGCTGTTGGAATTGCCTGCAAAAACTTTGAAATTGTTCACGTCTGATCCTGATGAGTAGAATGGGGTCTAATTGATATCAGCTGGAATCTTTCGGGAAGGGGCAGGAAACAAAAAAAACCTCTCCAGGCAAGCCGGCATACGACATTGAGCCATCGCAAGAGGTTTTATGGCTGGGGCGCCAGGATTCGAACCTGGGTATGCCGGAATCAAAATCCGGTGCCTTACCGCTTGGCGACGCCCCATCAATATATACGTTGTCACGCTGTCTATTATATCGACCTTGCACAACCTGCCACCGACGCCGATGGAGGGCGTTATACAACAAACGGTGGCGGAGTGTAAACAAAAAAATTGTATATTTTCCCTATATTAAACTCGACAACAGGCTATTGGCAACGGACAGTCAACTTGTGCAGAACTTCAGGGAACTCCAATAGCGACAAAGGTCCACCAATCAAAGAGCTGCGCCAGGCGTTGCGCGGCACTCGTTGCATCGGCATGGGTATCGAACACCCCAAATACCGTCGCCCCACTCCCGGACATCATGGCTCCACGGGCTCCATACTCAAGCAGATATTTCTTGGCATGTTCCACCTCTGGAGCAAGTTGGAGCGCCGAGGGTTCGAGGTCATTATGTAAAATAGCAGCCAGCTCTTCGACGTTACTGATTAATCTATCTCTGGCCGGGCACGATGTGTAACGCCGCACCTTGCGGTACACCTGCGCGGTTGAAAGAGCAACCCCGGGATTGACCAGGACAAAATAACACTTCGGCAGCCCGTATCTCAGCGGATCAAGCACCTCACCAACCCCTTCAGCCCAAGCAGGGGAAGACCCAAGGAAAAAGGGTACATCCGCACCAATATTCAATGCCAGATCTGCCAATTCATTCTGCCCCAGATTGAGGTAGAGAAGTTTGTTCAGTGCCATGAGCACGGTAGCAGCATCCGATGACCCGCCGCCAAGACCAGCAGCAACAGGAATATGTTTTACAATATGGATATCGACACCCGGAGCAGTATCAGAAGCAAGAGTCAAAAGTACGTCTGCGGCACGCCTGGCAATGTTCTCCTCCCCCTCCTTGAGTGTTACACCATCGCACTCTACATGTAAGATCGAGTCAGGACGCCTCTTGATCCACACTTCATCGTAAAGATTCACCTTCTGCATAAGCATGCAAAGATCATGATACCCGTCGCTGCGCCGCCCCAGCACGTGCAAACATAGATTGATCTTGGCTGGAGCCATAAAGCGTTGCATATCCATGCCCAGGTTATACCCCCATATTTTCCTGCACAGTGCGTGCCCATTCGAGGGCGGCAATATAAGCATCCATTATCTGCTTTTGTCCATAGCCGTAACGCTCAACACTGTCCCACTCTCCCTTCTCATGTGCCTCAACATTGGCCAACACCCGACCATACAACCCCTCGCGTTTCAAAAGCGCGGCTTTGATTTCGTTGTCCAGGGGCATATTTCCCAGAATTTCATCCATGGGAGAATCGAAAAGAGTATCCAGCATGGAGAACAGGCCCACCGTGAAAAATTCAGAACTCTGATCGGCATCCTCTGCCCCACCGAGAAGTTCGCACATCTTGGCACGCACTAGAGACATATTCACAACCTCTTGCGGTTTGTCATCGATAGTGCCCAGAGCTACGACACATGCCCAGTTGCGGATGTGCATCACCCCGAGATACACGATAGCCTGTCGCACCGACTTCACCTCTGAGAGCAGACTGTAAAAGCATGAATTGATCTGGCGCAGCAACTTTACACTTAGATTAACATCCGTCTCAATGATCTGTTGCAAAACATCCATATCAATTTCCGGGCGTTGCAGCTCTGCCATAAGGCGCAACATCGCAAGACGGCCCGGTGCAATCTTACGCCCTGACAGCACCTGGGGTTTGCTGAAAAAAAATCCCTGAAAGTAGTCAAAACCCAGATCCTGGCAATACTGAAATTCTTCATGGGTCTCCACCTTTTCTGCCAACAGCTTCAGATCTTTGAGTTTGCGTAGACGAAAAACCTGACTTGCAATCTGAGCCCGACTCTGCTCGAGAATATCAACCTTGACAATATCTGCATACTTAACCAGCTCCATGGTTTCATCTGTAAGCACGAAATCGTCAAGGGCAATCTGATGGCCTGCTTCTGCCAACTGCTCCAGGGCGGCAAAGATTTCCGGTTCCGGGCGCACAGTTTCAAGCACTTCTACAACCAATTGCCCCGGGGCGAAGCTAACTCCTGCCCCTTTGATTAGAAATCCACGCGAAAAGTTGCAATAAGCTTTGGCGTGTCCCACGAGACGGTCAAGCCCGACATCTATCAGTGAATTGACCACTACTTCCGAGCTTGCGGCATCAAAGTCGCTTATAATAGCGCGATCTACATCAGCATGACGATACAAAAGCTCATAGGCTATAACCTTCATCCTGCGATCAAATATTGGTTGTCGCCCTATAAAAATATCTGCCATTGCACCACACCGCCTGGTTAAATTGAGACATCACCCGCCTGGGGGAAAGCACTACCGCGCTAACATTATTTGATTACTTTACTATAATACAATCATAGCAAATGCACGGAGCACCTACCATACTTAATCCTGTAGATGCACAACAGGTGTCGCAGAACACAAAACTCGGCATCTACCACCCCCTAAGCAAAGAGATAAAATGTGGGGTCTTGTTCCTGAATTTTAAATTTGAAAAAATACAACAATTGATCGGCGGGAATAGTTGACGGGATAAAGTTTTGCTTGTTTTGCCGTTTAGTTGAAATCAGAAATCTGCACCTTTGTACGCAGCGCTCGACGCTGTTCCGCCAGGCAGAAGGAGATCAGGGCATCGCGAACTTCTGGTTCAATAGAGATGTAATGCAGAGCTACCTCAAAACCGCCGCGCAATTTCTTATGCACTCTTACTACCTGAGCCGTACACTTTTGCGGCATCTGCTCCGGAAGATAGAAGGTTACCTCATACAATTCACTCATATCGAGGGGGTCGGCAGAGTCGAGCAATACACCGCTACCACTGATATTGATCGTTTCCACTACAACAGGATCGGGCTTATTATCACTTCCGGGGCGCAAGCGTTGATACGCAACCTTTACCGGGACATTAACGCGAAAATATTCGCGCTGCTGCGCAAAGGAAAAACTCTCCATCCCGAGCACGCGCAAAACCCGCGCACTGGTAACGTCATCCACATGAGCATACATGGATACGGTCCCCACCCGGGTATCAAGAGAGAGAAGCAACTTGCTGCCCGGACGCATTACACCGGAGGGCAATTCATCAGGGCGGAACTTAAGCTCCAGATATGGCTCGGCTATGATCCGTGCCACAGCCTCGAAGCGCTCTTTGGAACCATCTGCAAGAACAAGATAAACCCGCAACAAGGTTGGTTTTTCAAGATGTTTAAATAATGCAAAATCAGCCATATACAATAAGCCTCGTACAGTAGTAGCGCAGTCCGTGGGCGTGCTATGCGGTATAGTGACGCTTGGATGAGGTGCTTTTCCCCTGCGAACGATATCCGCTTATGGCCTTCCTGCCGCCCTTCAACTCCCCGATTTCGTGCGAAATGAGCGACATGATGCCACTTATTTTTGGTAAAAGCAAATCATTCATCTGCTTCACCTCGCCTATGACTTGCAAGCGCTTTTCAAACAATGGATATTCCCTGAATGCATCAGGATAATCGAGGAAAAATGCCTCTAATTGTTTGTTTAAATTCGCATCTGTCTTTTCAATCTGAAACTGCTGGTCTTTGAGCTTGTCCAGCAAGGTTTTAAGATTATCTCCATCATCAGCAACCGCTGTAGATATTTGCCCCAAAAGTACGAGCATGGCTGAATATTGTTCTATGGATACCCGCAAAGAATTATCGAGTTCACTCCGCCGGGTATCATATGTTGTATCTTTGCTCATAATATTCCCCTCGTACGAATCATTCTTTGTTTTTCTATCTGACAAGACAATTTAAGAGACAGAAACAAGAACCCCCCTCACACTGATGCATGAAGGGGGTTGCGGTTTCTTAACATGCTCTGAAGCCTAACCGGAAGCAGAAAGAGGGCGGTAGTTTTCTGGAGCTTTTTGAGAGGCATATGCATCAGAGTGCCCTTCCTGCGTTGTTGAGGTTGATTCGATGCGCTTGATCTCTATAGCTTCAACCCAGGTAGAACGCAATCCCACCAGAAGATCCTCTACCACGCGATAGCGCTCAATATCACTATTGAGATTTGCCTGGGTAAGCTCACGGGTCATAAACGCATACAGGGCATCGAGGTTTTCTGCAATCTCCCCACCCACCTCATGATCAAGGGTGTTGGCAAATTCGGTTATAATTGCCATTGCGCGTCTGGTCCCTTCGAGCTTTTTCAATCGGTTCTCTTCCTCGACCCCGGCAATAGCCTGACGGGTAAAGCGGATGGCTCCATCATAGAGCATGATGAGAATTTGTTCCGGAGAAGCGGACAAAACCTGATTCTGCTGGTACTGTTGAGTGTATGCATTCATTTATTTACTCCCCGTTACCATGTTGGACAGCATATCCATCTGCTGGGTTATATAATCACTTTGAGCGTTCATCTCAGATACCAGCAATTCGAGTGAATTAAACTGGGCACGCATGGTTTCCTCACGTTTTGCTGCGAGCATCTCCATGCGATCAATCTGGGAGTTAAGGCTTTTGAGGCTACTTTCATAGCTGTCTTTTTTATCCGCATAGATACCAGAACTGACTCCGGTAATATCCAGCAGTGCAGAGTTAAAATGTTTCATTACTCCGGGCTCGGATCCCTCACCAGCGAGCAGGCCCACAACATCATCAAATTGAGTAGTCACGGCTTTATCCAGCTTTGCCTCATCCAGCGAAAGTGACCCATCGCGCTGGGTGGAGATCCCCAACTGGCTCAATACGGAAAAATCCCCGCTGGTGTTGACCTGAGTGGAGAGCAAATCCTGAAGCTGGCGTTTGGCACCGTTGATGGCACTATCACCACGAACCAAGTCGCTCAGGACATCATCTTCTCCTGACTCAACTTCTGCAGCAGAAGGCCTGCTGGCACCAAAACTATCATAACCTGCGGATATCCAGTCCATGACCCCGTTATAGCTATCAACAAAAGTCTGCACCTTTTCCTTCAGTGCGGCAGTGTCCGGCTCGACATTCATAAGGGAGGTCTGATATTCGGGGTTCCCATCTCCATCGGTTCCCACCACATCGCTGGTGGAATTAAGGTGCAGGTCGATACCCGGGATCACCCCGCTCAAGGTATTGCTATCGCTAAAAACCTCTATCCCGTCAATCTCTACCACTGCCTGCTGGGCAGAACGCGTTTCTGTAAATGCAAATGTTTCTCCATCGGTCAGAGCTACACTTGTATTAAAGGAGGTATTAGCGTCTTGACCGGTCAGAACCATGTGATAGGCGGTTGCGCCTCCGCTCCCATCGTTCATGATGGAAGCCTTTACTCCGGTCTCGCCCGCAACAGCGTTGATCGCTTCCTGCAGGCCGAGAAGAGAATTATTGCTCTCATCGATATTGATTGTAGTTGAACCAAGAGTAATACTACCTGTCCCCAGCACCCCTTCCGAGGCAGAAGACACTCCATCAGCTACACTCTTCTGCACCTGTGCGAGCTTCTTAACCGCCACATCGTAGCTGCCGGTTCCTGCCCCGGTGCTGGTAGCGGTAAACGGAGCCGAAGAGCTGAGATCAATACTGCTTTCACGTACCTCACTGGTGAGATTCATGGAACCCACAGCTTCACGCAGATTATTCAGACGCTCATCGAACTGCTTAAACGCCATGAGGCGCGAAGCTTCCGACTCCTTCTGGTTTTCGAGGCGCTCTATGGGACGACGCTCAATCTCCATCATCTGCTTGACGATAGAATCGGTGTCCATCCCGGTGGCCAAACCGCTAAATGTTATGTCAGCCATGATCCACTCCTTTAGATCTTCATCCGGCGCTTCCGTGCGCCTTATCTCTGTGGTGTCTCTTCGGCACATTCCAACGCGGGATTTAGAAAAAAATGGGTATTCTCCCCTTATGCATCAGATTACTTTTCTGCAACCAGTTACGTTGTCAATCATGCCCTTAACGCATGTCAGATTTTATGCCAGATTCATATTCGATCCAGTATAGTGCGCATTTGAGTTACGTTAATGCTATCTCTATCAAGCCGTCCCGCTCTGAGGGCAACTTCGAGAGTCTGCTGTGCAAGCGCGTGATAGAGAGGAAACAAATCTGGCCTGGAGTGCTCTATCTCCTGCACATGAGCAGCAAGAGTACCGCTATCGCCGCGTACGATAGGACCTGTAAGTGCCTGCTCAGTGCCAAAATCGATGCTATTACGCACCGCCGCTTCGAGCAGAGGTTTAAAGGCGGCAGGAAAAAACTCATCTGCATCGGGGATATCCGCACATAATGCGGTTGCCGCATCAATGAGAGTGGTAACATAGTTGGACACCATGCATGCAGCTGCGTGGTAACGGTTTTTTTGCGCTGCATCGAGGACAAATCCACGACAGCCAAGATCTCCCACGATGGCAAAACCGCGCTCAACGGCGTATTTATCCCCTTGAAGAGAACAATAGCTCCCCGGCAAGGCTGCAGATCCGGCAGCAGGAGAAGCAAAGGTCTGGAGGGGATGGAGAGAAAGGGTGTGAATAGACTTTTCAATAGAATGCAAATCAGCGAGAATCTCTGTAGTGTGGAGGCCACTACAGTGCACCACCAGGGTCTCCGGGCGCAAATCAATGCAGGCCAGATCATGGGCAACAGCGCTGAGCGCATCATCGGGTACCGTTAGAAAAACAACATCAGCTACACAACAGCGCTGCAGATGAGTAGTTGCCATCAATCCGGCGCCGATAAAATCCGCCCCCTTCCGTGTGTCTGCGATATTTTTTCCGGCTATTGCACTTATCGGATAGCCAGCCGCACACAAGAGTTTTCCGATGCTCTGCCCTACCCTGCCTGGCCCGACAATGGCTATACGGGGTTTCATTTTACCCCGACCTCAAGAATCCCTACTTCACTTATCCAGGCGCGCATGCGGTCTCCGGGAACCACCTGCCCGACACCGGCGGGAGTTCCGGTAAGAATTATATCACCGCGCTCAAGAGTAAAAGCACGACTGATAAATGCAAGGATCTCTGGAATACGCTGAATCATGCAGTTGGTGTTGCCATCCTGGCGCAACACTCCATTTACCTCCAGTTGAATCTGAAGTTCATGCGGATCAGCAACAGCTGCAGCGCGAACAAAATCGGACAAAGGGCAGGAAGTGTCAAACCCTTTAGCCAAATCCCAGGGGTAGCCCTTGCTTTTGAGTTGCGTTTGGGTATCACGCAAGGTCATATCAAGTGCAACTCCATAGCCACAAACCAGGGCCATGGCCTCTTCGGGTGTAACATCCTTGCCTGTGTCTCCGATCAGAACCGCAAGCTCAGCTTCGTAATGACAATTATGCGAATATGCGGGGATCACCACATACTCTCCACTTTTGACGATACTGCTGGCTGGCTTGCTGAAGAGGACCGGATCAGTCGGAACCTCATTGCCCAATTCATGTGCGTGAGCTACGTAATTACGCGCCAGGCACAGAATCTTACCCACGCGCACGGGGTCCCGCTTGTGCCTCATCTCTTTTTGTGTTTTTAGCCACCATCTTACCCACGCGCACGGGGTCCCGCTCTCCTTGCAATGCAATGGTATGCATATATTTTCTCCTGCGTTTTAATGTCATGGAGCATATCTATTCAATGCGCTTATCCGATGTGCTGTTTTCTGCCCGCTCTGCACGCGGCAGCGCCCAGTTATGCCGGATTGCGAGCAGGCGCAACAGGATAACAAGGGTAGCGGCGGCCAGGGCGGTCAGGGTGTGATTAAATCCCGCTGCATGCCCTGTGTAGAGCAGGGCACCTCCGGCAATACACGCAGAAGCATAAATCTCCTTGCGTAATATAAGCGGTATCTGGCTTGATAGCATATCACGGATCACCCCTCCGGCCGTAGCCGTCATGACCCCCATGGTTACTGCAACAATAAAACTGGCATCAGAACTGATGGCTTTCTGGGTTCCGATCACCACAAATGTTGCGAGGCCAATGGCATCCAGGTACAACAACGGATGCGCGATAAGTTCCAGGTAACGGTGAAACACAAAAACGATCAAGGCTACCCCGATGGAGAGATAGATATAGGTATCATCTTCAAAGCAGAATGGCGGTGTATCACCGAGGAGGACATCGCGCAGGGTGCCGCCGCCAATAGCGGTAACCACTCCAAGAACCAGCACTCCGAGCAGATCCATTTGGCGCCGGACGCCCGCCCATGCTCCGGAGGCAGCGAAAGCAACCGTTCCCAGCAGATCAAAAGCATATAGAAGATTCACGCCTAATCCTTTATATTCTTGTACAGTAACTGTTCAGCCCAATTTTCATCTTTTTTCACATCTGATTCATTCATCAAACATATACCTCTGGAAAGGGATACAGCATAGATGTTTTTTCCAATTGCCGACACCCCCAATCCGCCGGGATACAGCCCCGCAACCAAAGGACTTATCATCCTGAATGTTGCGATATTCGTTCTGCTCACCCTCCCCTTAAGCACCGCCGCGCCAGAGCTCTCCGATCCATGGCTGATTGAGTATCTTAAAAGTATAGGCATCAACAACAACTCTCAACTCCGGCAGGTGTGGGATCACCTCAGTGCCTATCAGGGCTTTGTATATCAGTACGGTTACCGCCCCGCCGAACCTTCGTTGCTGACATTGTTTACCTCAATGTTTCTTCACGGCGGTCTTCTGCATCTGGGCGGGAATATGCTGTTTTTGTGGATATTCGGCGACAACGTTGAATACCGCCTCGGAAGCGTGCGTTTTCTACTCGCCTATCTGGGATGCGGTATCCTGGCCACACTGTTCTTCTCACTGTTTGCACCCGGCTCCAACGTCCCTCTTGTAGGGGCATCCGGAGCCATCTCAGGGATACTCGGAGCCTATTTTATCTGGTTTCCCTACAACAGGGTAAAAACCTTCGTATTTCTCTTCCCCATCCTGATGGACTGGATCTACCTGCCGGCGCGTCTGGTTCTGGGGTTTTATATCCTGGTTGACAACATCCTGCCGTTTTTGTTTGCATCCTCCGGTGCTGGAGGAATCGCACATGGAGCGCACATCGGCGGATTTATCGGCGGAGTAGGACTCGCATTGTGGAAATATGCGCCCCAGACGCCACCCCGGCCACGCAACTTGGGCTAGCCGGTTTAAACCATTACTTACGCAACGAGTAAAAATCAAATATCGAGGCTCACATATGTTCAACTATTTCGATTACGTACCCCCGGTCTTCCGACCTCCATCTGAAGCCAATTCTCTGATTATACAGGCTACGATCGGATGTAGCCAGAACCAGTGCAGCTTCTGCGGAATGTACAAAACCAAACGCTTTCACGCCCGTCCCCTGGATGAGATTCTGGCGGAATTGGCCAGAATACCCCAGGAAGAGCGGGGCCTGATTCGGCGTGTGTTTATCGGGGATGGAGACGGCCTGGTGTATCCGCAGGAAAGCTTGAAGACGTTACTGGAGAAGCTGGAGGCCATGCTGCCCAACCTGAATCGGGTAGGCGCATATGCCTCCCCCAGAAGCCTGAGCCTGAAAAGTGCTCTTGAGCTGGAAGAACTGCGTGCACGGAAGTTGAGGATTATCTATTTTGGCCTTGAAAGCGGTGATGACCCCACCCTTGAAGTAGCAAACAAGGGCTACTCTGCAGAGTCTATGCTCGAATGTTGCGCTAAAGCGCAAAACGCCGGGATGAAGATTTCAGTTACAGCTATTCTGGGTCTCGCAGGGCGGGCTCGCACTCTGGAACATGCGCGCGCCACCGCAGCATGGATTAATGCCCTGTCGCCGGCATATTTCTCCCTTCTAACCCTATTCAGACGCCACAACGAAAAATTCTTTACCCTGATTGATCCTCTGAGTAATGGTGAAATCCTTGAAGAGGCCTGCACGGTTGTAGATCATCTCCACCCCCATAAAACAATCCTGCGCTCCAACCATGTTTCCAACATACTCAACCTGGCCGGAACCTACCCCAAGGACCGCTCGCGCCTGCTTGAAAATTGTCGCGGCGCGTTAGAGCAGGCACGCCGCAATCCCGAGTGGTTTAACAGCGTGCCCGGTTACCGTGAAGCGTATTACTGATAATCGATTCTCGGAGAAAGGTTGCGCATCATGATTGGTCATCATCAAAACGGGTGAATTTATTATAGCGGATAACTGCGGACAACTCCTCACCGTAAGCGTGTTTTTTCTCTGAATAACGATGCAGCTTTTCTACCAGGGCGTAGGGATCGGTACTGTGCATACGCAGTTGGCGAAATTCTTCAAACGCACTGCTGCGCCCGAGAAGACGGTAATAATCTCGCACGGAATCTTCCAAAGAATCATATTTGCGCACCCAAATGGTCTTGTCGCCACGCTGCTCCCCTGCAGCTATGCGAGGTTCATCGGCGTTAAATGACCATACTCCGAAAATGTTATTGGCCTCGGAAAAGAAGCGTGAAGTACCCCAGGCACTTTCCATGGCAGCCTGCGCTAACGCTACGCTTTGAGGATGTGGCTTAATGGCGCGTAGCAGTTCAGCATCCGTTTTTGCCTTGTATTCTTGTTTGAGCTCTTCAATAGCATTGTGCTTTCGATCCCGGTCCAGCCAGGTTTTCACGTTGCGATAACGCTGCATCAGATCGGCATGTACCTTATCCACTACCGGCACCATCTCCTCAAGGAAGCGACGCTTTTTATCCGATACACTTACTATCTCCTCGGGCTCTTTTTCCTCCTCCGGGGGGGGCGGCTCCACATCTTTGGTATGGACGAAAACAAGAACCAGTACCAGCGCCACCAAAGCCCACAAAAGGCCATATATTCTCTTAAACCCCATCATATCTCCTTTTTACATACATGCATTGAACCAAAAACAAAAAAACCCTGAAACCAGGGCACAACATTCGTTTAGAATATATTCTTGTACCTGTGAATGTCAACATAACCGTTGTCATTCACAGGTACAGTCAAGCATGCTGAAATAAAAAAACAGCGATAAATCATGGGTTTCTAATCGCAGCCCATGCATTCTGGAGCAGGTCCGGGGCGAGGTCATGGAGATCGGTACTTACAACGCACAGTAGCTTAAGCTCAATGGCGCGGATAATAACCCCGGTGTAGGAGATGGCGGCCACATACACATCCTGGCTCCGAATCTCACCGGATTCTATTCCTTCAAAGATAATCTGTCGCACCATCTTGAATGGTTCAGTAAAACAGATCGGAACCGTATCGCTCATAAACTCCGAATGCTTCATATACAGCATGTATTCCATCATCACCGGGTCAGACTCTGTGATATCGAAGCACAAAATCGAAAAGGCCTCGAGTTTTCCCCTTACGGTGGATTCCTCCTCAAAGCGTTCCTGTAGCATGGTCTGGAAATCATGCATGGTCTTTTCGTGGATACGTCGAGCGAGGGTCTCCTTGTTGGTAAAGTAGCTGTAAATAGCCCCGGTACTCACCCCGGAGGCCTTTACAATCGTGGGTATGGTTACATTGTGATATCCCTTTTCTACAAAGAGATCACGCGCAACCCGCAACACCCGGCTCATCTTTTCCTCTGGATTAATATGACGTTTTTTGGTTCTTGGCATGCCTACACCCTCCTCACAATGTGATTAAAATTAAACCTGTTCATAACATAGCAGCTTGCATGGTATCTTACGTGATATATGTATTTAACAATATACTATCGCATAATTCCAGCAGCTAACGCCAGTTTTTCCCCCAGCATAATCCGAACATTCTTTTTACATGAGCTACAAGTAATTATAATAGCACAACAAATTCTCTTTCGTTTAACCTGCTTGCTGCCTACTCTGCAAAACAACTCCTGGTCGCGCCATCTCTGCTATACCTGTGTAACCTCCGTCAAGAACCCTTACGTTGGTACTTCCACGAGCACGCAAATAGATGTATGCAATGGACGCACGTACACCATGAGGACAAAATATCCCCACCACTGCACTTGCCTCTATTTCACGCCAGCGTTCCGGCAACTCATTGAGGGGAAGGTGCATGGTGCGAACCTGTTGCGGAAAGCACAGCGCAAGACTCTCATGTTCTGCGGAAGTGCGGACATCTAGCAACAATGCCCCTGGAGTTGAAAAGAGTTGCTCCACACCTATTTTATGCTTCCCGTGCCCGACAAATTCCAGGTCCATCTGTTCCAGAACCTGATCCAACGCATCAAAATCCTGCTCCATCAACTCCCCCTCTAAGCCAGTATTTACGCATTAGCTCCCCGCATTCCATATGCGCCAGCACCGATGAATGCGCGGGCTGCGTTCAAAATCGGGCGGAATTGTAACTGTGCTGATGTCCTTAAACTCCAGCCCGGATAAGCACAGGGCGGATTCATCCAATTTAAAACGACGTAAATTGGTGGAAAAGATCAACACACCTTCTTGGGTAAGCAGGCGGGTAGCATTTTCAATGAGGCACACATGATCTCTCTGTATATCAAGGGTTTCCTGCATCCGCTTTGAATTGGAAAAACTGGGTGGATCGAGAAAAATCAGCCCATAAGTGGCTGTGGCGTGTCTGAGCCACTCCAGGCAATCGGCCTGGACATATGTATGCTGCGACGCAGTAAAGTCATTCAGGCGCATGTTGTTCTTAGCCCACTCAAGATAGGTTGCAGACATATCCACCGTAGTGGTAGTTGCTGCCCCGCCTGCAGCGGCAGCAACACTCGCACTGCCGGTATATGCAAACAGGTTGAGAAAGTCCTTCCCCGCAACCTCGTGGCGCAGCATCTTGCGTATCGGGCGGTGATCGAGAAACAGGCCGGTATCCAGATAGTCACTTAAATTGACGCGGTACTTCAGGCCGTACTCATGAACCACAAAATATTCGCCACTTGCAGCGTGTTTTTCGTACTGCGCCGTACCACGCTGGCGCTTACGCACCTTCACTTGCACTGCCTCCTCATCCACTCCGAGAATTTCGGGCAACACTGTGATTATTTCACGCAGACGCCGACGCGCCACCCGAGAATCAATCTGTGCCGGAGCCTGATATTCCTGCACATGCACATGACCTGCATACACGTCAATAGCCACAGCATAATCCGGCAGATCGGCATCGTAGATGCGGTAACACTCAAGTCCTTCGCGCTTTGCCCAGCGGCGGCGCTGTTTGAGATTTTTCTTCACACGGTTGACAAACATCTGCGCTGCATCGGAAATCTCCTCCACCGCAGCGAGTCCATGCGCCGCCTTAACCGGAGGACGAAAGTAGTTCTGTGGCTCGATCGTGAAGTGGAGCAGCTCGCATGCGAGGGCACCATTATAGAAATGGTGCTTGCGCAGAGCGCGCAATCCAATTTCCGGACCCAGCTCAGGTGTGCCGGTAAAGATTGCAGCCTTCCACCCGTTGAACTCAGAGCGCAGGCGTTCACCCAGTTGGGAATACAGGGTGCGCAGCTCCTCAACTTCTCCCATGCGCTCACCATAGGGGGGATTGGTAATTATCAGGCCTGCAGGTTCTGCCTGAGATTTAGGGAGATCACAGGGTGAAAACTGATCCAGGTTTTGCTGACGAAACTGCACCACATCTCCCACTCCGGCACGTATCGCATTGGTCTTTGCGGCAGAAATAGCGCGCGCATCCTGGTCATAACCATATAGATACGGGAGCACTGCCATCCCGAGGTTGCGCCGATCCTGCGCTTCCTGACGCAGAGATTGCCACATTTCGGGGACGTGCTGTTTCCAGGTGAGAAAGCCGAAATGATCGCGAAGTAAACCAGGAGCGCAGTCACTCGCCATCAGTGCTGCTTCGAGCACCAGCGTACCGGAACCGCACATGGGATCGAGCAGAGCTCCGCCCCGGGCTGCGATATCAGGCCAGCCTGCGCGCTGAAGCAGGGCTGCAGCTAAATTTTCCTTCAGGGGTGCTTTCCCGCCCTCGGTGCGATACCCGCGCTTGTGCAAACTGGTCCCGGAAAGATCGAGACTCACAACCAGTTGATCCCGATACAGATGGAGGTTCAGACGCCAGTCGGGTGTTTCTGTATCCACATCGGGACGCTGAGCATACAAATCACGATAGCGATCAACCACGGCATCCTTGGCTTTGAGAGCGATAAACTGGGTATGGCTAAGACGCGATTGTTGGGCATTGCAGTCGACCGCAAAGGTAGAACCGCAGGGAAAATGCTCTTCCCATGCGATGCTGCGCACCAGGTTGTAGAGCTGATGTTCATCCGTCACCTGCTCCTGCGCCAGAGGCAACAATACCCGCCCTCCAAAACGCGACCACAGGCAGATACGATACATCAGCTCCAGAGTTGCACTGCAGGTGACCCCGCCGCGGGTCTGGCGTGCATCAGTATTTCCGAGAGCACAGATCTCCACATGGAGTAACTGCTCCAGCCCTTTGGGCGCAGTAACAAAGAGCTGGAGCATAGAGTCAGAAATTTGTTTGTTCACCTTGGTCAGCTCGCCTCTACCACTTCGAGGGCGAAGTTAAGTGCCTTGCCGGCGAGAGGATGGTTGGCGTCCAATGTCACCTTTTCATCCGAGATATCTGTCACCTGAACAATGACAGGCTCCCCGGACTGGGTCTCCACCTGGAGCTGGATCCCCTCTTTGAGTTCCAGATCTTCGGGCAGCATGGAACGCTCTACTACGACCTGTTGTTGCTCATCGTATTCACCGTAGCCCTTTTCCGGCTCCACACGGAAGGTTTTCTTTTCCCCCACACTCATCCCTTCCACGGCTTCTTCAAATCCGGGGATCACCTGGTTTTCACCACAGGTAAACTCCAGCGGCTGCTTCCCTTCGGAACTGTCAAACTCAGTACCATCATCAAATGTGCCGGTGTAATGAATTTTTACCTGGGTTCCCTGTTTAACTTGTGTCATAAAAACTGCCTTTACTGATCTCGGGTTTATAATAATGCTTGCAACTGCGTATAACAGCTGCGCGGAATATCTCCACAGGCGCGTACGCGACCGAATTCAGCGCCACCTTTTTCGAGGCCGTGAAAATCGGATCCTCCTGTAGCGACAAGACCACGGTAACGGGCCTGGGCCAGATACCAGTCTATATCTGCCTTAGTCGCACCGTTATTGTAAACCTCAATACCCTGGAGTCCGAGGTCGGTTAGGGAATCGAGAATTATCTGCATTTCGGCACGTGTCGGGGTTATATAAGGCGGATGGGCAAGTACCGCAACACCCCCGGCAGCATGCAACATCTCAATCGCTTCCTGAACCGGGAAAAATCGCTTCTCCACATTGCAAGGAACCAGATAGCGCTTAAACGCCTCCTCCACATCGGCCACGTAACCCCGGGCCATCAGTTCCAAAGCGATATGAGGACGTCCTATGCTACCACCGGAGCGCTGTTGTACTGCAGCAAAATCAAGTCCGTCCCGCCCCTGACGCTGCAACACAGCATTAACATTGGTAACTATGCGTTCGTTACGGGCTGCCCTGAACGCCTGAAACTCGCGCAACGCTCCCTGTAATGCCGCATCTTCGGGGGAGAATCCATAGCCGAGCATGTGGATGTCGGTGTAGGTTCGCTTCGAGCCTTCCCACACGCAAGAGAATTCCACTCCTGTAATCAAGGTAACCCCCGCATCTTTACCGGCTTCGCGCGCGGGGACAACCCCATCGATACTGTCGTGATCACACAGAGCAAGCACATCAACGCCACTGGCTGCCGCCATGGATACCACCTGCGCGGGGGAATATTTCCCATCCGAGCAGGAACTGTGGATGTGCAAATCAACCCTGCTAACCATCAATCTCCCCGAAAAAATATAAATTAGCCTGCCACTGTAACACAGTGTAGCGCTGTGACAAAATGCGATTATTCCTGTAGATTGCGAACCCCAAGAGCACCGCAAATACCCTCTGCAATCTGTGGAAAAAAATTACCCTGCATAGACTTCCACCCTGTATTTAACTATACTGATGTGACATTTTTCAACCACAGCGTCCTAACCTGGAGCTCAAGATATGGATCACAACTCTCGCTCAGCACTCAACACCACTTTCAAAGCCATGCTCTACGCTACTGCTTTTACCCTCGGCGCCATAGCCCTTTGTTTTTTTTCTTACGTGCAAAAAATCATGGCCGGCTACCCTCAGCAAGGGATTGGCTACATTGTCCCGGCTTTAGCAGGCGGTGGAGTGGGGCTGTACATCCGAATCCTGGTCGAGCGTTTGCAGCAGGCAGAACTTGAAGTCAGCACCACCATGGGTCCGGAAAAGCTTCTGCACAAAATAATCTATTTTGCCGCCTGCCTTACCTCAGGCAGTGTGGTGTTGTGCGTCTTTTCTCTGACCCAGAAGGTTCTGGCCGGGTATCCGCTCAAATTTGCCGGATTCGTCACTCCAATCCTGTTTGGCGGCGCCAGCGGGCTGATTCTGGGCATATACCTGCACCGCAACCGTCAACTGGTTCTCCAGCAGACACAAATCAACTCACGCCTTCAACAGGAACGTAATCGCATGTACGACATCCTCTCATCCATCAATGACGGTCTGGTGGTAACGGATGAAAAGCGCAACATTGAGTTGGTCAACAACGCTGCCGTTTCCATACTGAACATCTCTGCGTGTGAAATGCGCGGCAAACCACTGGCTCAGATGTTCGACAATTGTACCAGCGACAGCACTGAAGGTTTTTTCAATAACGGCGCTGAAGGGGGTGCCGGACAGACGTTTCGCATTTTAACATCCGATGGCTCCATGCTGGTGGTTAAAGCCAAAGTAACCCCAATCCACAATCGGAACATCCGCACCGGTGCAGTAATCCTGAGCCTGCACGACACCACCGAAGAATACAAACTCGAACAATTAAAGTCAGAGTTTATGTCCACCGCGACCCATAATCTTAAAACCCCTATCACCGCCATATCCGGCTATGCGGAACTTCTGCTCGCCCAGGAAGATCTACCGAAAGAACAACAGCATGAATTCCTCACCTACATATACGATAAAGCGTGGAATCTTGATCACATGATTGACAACCTCCTGACCTTGCGCAGGGTTGAGGATGGGCGCGATCTACGTCTACACAAAGAACCCTGTCAAGCAGAAGATATCCTGGAGGCGGTGCGCAAATTATGCGGCGATCTGCCTCCCAAAATCAGCTTCAAGTTTGATGTGGAACAGGTGGACACAATCCTGAATGTTGATGCGAAAAAAATCTACCAGGCCCTGGAAAATATTATTGATAACGCAGTGAAATTTTCTCCCGAAAGTGGGATCATAAAAATTAGTACGGTGCGCACAGATAATTCTTACCAATTCAGCATTCAAGATGAAGGGATAGGCATGGAGGAAGAAGAACTTGAACATATCTTTGATCGCTTCTATCGTGCCGAAACTAACGTACAGAGCACTCCGGGCATCGGCTTGGGAATGAGCCTGGTCAAACAGATTGTCGATGCCCATGGGGGGAGCATCGAAGTCCAAAGTAAACCTCTTCAGGGCAGCATCGTCACCCTCTCCTTGCCCCTGGCTGCAGCCGGAGCCTAGAATCACCAACCATGCAGACCGAATCTTCAACCCAAATATCCGCCCTTATGCACATAACCAACCTGAGTACCTTCTTTTTTACCCCACAGGGGATAATCAAAGCAGTGCGTAATCTTAGCTTGGCGCTCCACCCCGGCCACACCACGGCGCTGGTGGGAGAATCTGGATGTGGCAAGTCCATAACAGCTCTATCTATTCTGGGGCTGGTACCTGAACCCGGCCGCATTGTGGACGGGCAGATATACTTTGAACAGCGCGATCTTGCCTTGCTCGCCCAGGATCAACTCCAGCGCATCCGAGGCAATAAAATAGCCATGGTGTTTCAGGATCCCATGACCGCGCTCAATCCGGTCTTCAGCATAGGCGACCAGATTGAGGAAGTCCTCCTCCTCCATCGCGGCTTGAGCCGCAAGGAAGCCAGGATAAAAGCCGCAGAACTACTCCATCAGGTTGGGATACCCAACCCACAGGAACGTCTCGACTCCTACCCGCACCAACTCTCGGGAGGGATGCGCCAGCGTGCCATGATTGCCATGGCCCTTGCTTGCGATCCGCAGATCCTGATTGCAGATGAACCCACCACGGCTTTGGATGTAACTATCCAGGCACAGATAATGCACCTGCTCCGTACCCAGCAACAACAGCGCAACATGGGGATGCTCCTCATCACCCACGATCTAGGCATTGTGGCGCAACATGCCGACCACATAGCGTTGATGTATGCCGGCATGGTGGTGGAGCAAGGTGACACCCTTGAGATATTTGAACACCCTCAACATCCATACACCCGCCACTTGCTCAACTGCGTTCACAATGAATATCGTGAGAAAGGAGCAACGCCAGCGCCTCACACCTCGGAATCGTGGGAGGAACGCTACCGTCCCCGCACCAATGGACTCCCCCCGATGCAGGATATCGGCAATGGTCACCGTGTGCGTTCCTGGGAGGAGCCCGTATGAATGACTTGCTAAGCCTGAGCCATGTAAGCAAAACGTTCAGGCTGCACACTCGTGCACCAGGACGCAACCACACAACCATTCCTGCAGTGAGCGATCTGAGCCTTGTCGTTCAGCGCGGGGAGGTGCTCGGCTTGGTGGGAGAGTCAGGGTGTGGCAAATCAACCCTGGGGAAACTTGCCACCGGATTGATCTCTGTAGATAGCGGCAACATTATCTTTAATGGCATCGACATTACCCGGATCTCAGCCCGGCAAATGCGCCCCTTACGGCGTGGGATTCAGATGGTATTTCAAGATCCGTTTTCCTCACTGAATCCACGCATGCGTGTACGTGACATCCTCGCAGAACCCTTTCTCATCCACAACCTGGCCCCTGATAATATGCGCACTCAGATTGAACAGAACCTACAAGCAGTAGGTCTGAAGCCTGCAGATGCACAACGCTATCCACACGAATTCTCCGGCGGGCAACGACAGCGCATTGGAATCGCGCGCGCATTGAGCCTGCGCCCTGAGCTCATTGTAGCTGATGAGCCGGTTTCCGCTCTGGACTTGTCGGTGCAGGCACAGATTGTGGAACTGTTACAGGAGTTGAAACGTGAATACTCCCTGACATATGTATTTATCTCTCACGATCTTTCCGTGGTACGCCAAATCTGTACCCGGGTTGCGGTAATGTATCTCGGGCGTATTATCGAGGTAGGCTCCGTTGCACAGACATTCAACACTCCGCTACATCCCTACACTGAAATGCTGCTTCAGGCCCTACCGGTAGCAGATCCACGCCGACGGAAAGTGTACACTCCGAGTGGCGACATCCCCTCCCCATCGGCTATCCCACCAGGATGCCCTTTTCATCCGCGCTGCCCTTACGCACAGCCGCGTTGCAAAACACAGCTTCCCGAACTGGTCGAGAGTGCAGATGAACGGCAGGTGGCATGCTTGCGCCATGCAGAGCTAAAACTGGACGGCATTTAATTTAATCCATTTTTTGCGTTCTTCACGCACAACGACATATATGACCGCCATTTAGCCGTTGACGCCATGTGCCACGCGTGACACACTTGCAATAATTTTCTATACATACAAAAAAACACCACCCAAGAACCCGACCCATCCTACCTCAAATTTCGGAGTCACAAAACCATGGGGCCAATAAAAACCGTCAAAGAACGCTGCCGCAAATGTTATGCATGCGTACGCAACTGTCCGGTTAAGGCTATCCGGGTGCGCCCTACCTACGTTGAGGTTATCCACTCACGCTGCATCGGTTGTGGCAAATGCATCTCCGTATGCACACAAAAAGCTAAAATTGTGGCAGACAGCTGCAAACAGACGGCTCAGATTTTGACCCAGAAAAAGCGCAAAATCGCAGTCCTGGGGTGCTCATACCCTGCCTTTTTCAAAGACATTTCCCCCAACCAGCTCGTCACCGGACTAAGGCGCCTCGGATTTGATGAAGTGCATCAGGGAGGCTATGGCGCGGAACTATTAAGCAACGAATACCATAAACACCTGAAAACCCGCGCATCCGCTCCCCTAATCGCATCCCACTGCCCCACCATCGTGGATCTGATTGAGCGTCACTACCCCCAGATCATTAAAAGTCTGATGCCGGTAGTATCACCCATGGTTGCCATGGGACGGATGCTAAAACATCGTCATGGCGAAGATACCAGTGTGATATATATCAGCTCGTGCATCGCAGGGAAGTTTGAGATATACGCCGATGCCGTAGCCGATGCGGTTGATATCGTGCTCACATATCAGGAACTCGGCCAGCTGTTTGCGCAGCACAAGCTCGATCTGGCGCGCCTGGGATCCACCCCCTTCAATGGACACAAGCCACATAAAGGGTGCTTATTCCCCATCAGTGGCGGCCCCTTCCAGGTGTTGGGAATAGATCCTGATTTTGCCAATCCTGAATATATCTCCAGCGAAGGGGAACAGGATTCTCTCGAAATAATTCGCGACCTGGCCGCAGGGCGCATCAACGCCAAGCTGGTAGACATCCGCTTCTGCAATGGAGGCTGTATTGGAGGACCCGGGCGCAACAACCGCCTCACGACCTACTCCAAGCAACACCTCATTCAACGCCACTATTTACGCGACAATATCTCCTACCATGCAGACGATGATGATTACAGCAAGGGAACACAAATCCCCGAAAGCAGTTTCACGCGACGTTTCTACAATAAATATCAGCGCCTTGAATTGCCCAGCAGCGAGAGTGTGCGCAAAATCCTGCAGCAGACCAACAAACGCACCGCAGCCGACGAATTGAACTGTGGTGGCTGTGGCTACAGCACCTGTCGTGACCATGCCATAGCTGTACATCAGGGGTTGGCTGAAATAGAAATGTGTCCCCCCTTTGCCCTTAAACGCCTGGAGGAAGATCGGCTGATCCTGTCACAGAAATATGAACTCGCCAAACACGCCCTGGCGCAGGAATGCGGCCAGATATCCATTGTGGGTAAAGACGTGCATACGGCTGAGGTCCTCAATCTGATTCACCAGGTTGGTCCAACCCCCACTACGGTTCTGATTCGGGGCGAGAGCGGTACCGGGAAAGAGCTTACGGCCCGCGCCATCCATGAAATGAGTCCACGCGCAGAGCGACACCTGGTAACCCTGAACTGCACCACCCTTAATGACAGCCTGCTCGAGAGCGAACTATTCGGTCACTGCAAGGGAGCCTTTACCGGGGCGGTTAGTGACAAGAAGGGGCTCTTTGAAGCTGCAAATGAGGGAACCATCTTTCTGGATGAGATCGGTGATATCACCCCGAAACTACAGGCCGAACTCCTCCGCGTTCTCGACAGCGGCGAAATCCGCCCGTTGGGGAGCACTCAGAGCAAAAAAGTCAACGTGCGCCTGATCGCCGCCACCAATAAAAACCTTGAGCGCGGCCTTGAAGAGGGCTGGTTCAGAGAAGACCTTTTTTACCGCCTGAATGTGTTCTCCATAACCATGCCACCACTGCGCAACCGTCTCAATGCTCTCGAAGACCTAGTGGAACACTTCCTACGCCATGCAAGCAAACGGGTGAACAAAAACATCGACAGCATTGATCGCAACGCTATAGAGGCAATGCGTCTGTATCACTGGCCCGGCAATATTCGGGAACTGCAAAATATCATTGAACGCGCTGCAGTTTTGACCCACAACAACTGCATCCACCTTGCCAACCTGCCCGTAGTGTTTACCGAACTTATGGGAGGGAAAAGTGCCAACTCTGGCACAGAGCCTGCTCCGTTGCGTAAGCAGATGGAACAACAGGTGAATCTGATTGAAAAAGGGCTGCTCAAAACCTACCTGCGTAAATGCGAGGGCAATGTAGCCAAAGCCGCACGTGAAGCGCAGATGCCCAGGCGCAGTTTCTACCGCCTCCTTGAAAAGCACGATCTTAACGGCACCGACTTTAAAGCCATCAAGTGAGCAATGTCCGACACACTTTCATCGCTTGCTGTGCCAGAAAAGGCACACTTCACCCGCATCTTCCATCCTAAACCAACTATCTCACCCCCTTCACCCAACACATCTCACAAAAATATTTTTCAAACATTTCAAGCATTTGTGCAAAACCATCACTCAAAAATATAATTTCACCTCCAGGCTGGCACAATCAGTGCTACTAGAGAGCGCTATCGAATGACAAGGGAGCAACATATTTCCTATCCCCCAAAAAGTTACATGCAGAAATAACTCCCTTATATTTACGCCACCGGATCCTCTCCTTCCGGTGGCGTTTTTTTATGAAGTTGAGCCTCTACCTCTACCCGTGTTAGGATGGGCAGGTTTCATTATATCAGTCTATTAGTCTGGGCATGGCGAAGTTTGCCGCTATCTGCTTTGTCTCCCACAAATCAGCCTCCGGCTCATACTGGTTTACCGCTTAAGTACAACGCCAACATCAACAAACAGACTGACCGTAAACAAAATCCAGCATATCTGTTGAACGATATTACAAGGAGAATCTCTATATGGCAGGACACAGTAAATGGGCCAATATCAAACACCGCAAAGGGGCACAGGATGCAAAACGCGGCAAAATCTTTACCAAACTGATCAAAGAGATCACCGTTGCTGCAAAGATCGGGGGCGGCGACATGGATACCAACCCGCGTTTACGCACAGCTGTTGAGAAAGCCAAGGCGAGCAACATGCCCAAAGACACCATTGAGCGCGCCATCAAAAAGGGTTGCGGCGATCTTGATGGAGTAAATTACGAAGAGGGTACCCTCGAAGGATACGGACCCGGCGGTGCAGCGGTTCTGGTAGAGTTCCTCACTGATAATCGCACCCGGACTGTTGCAGATGTGCGTCACAGCTTTACCAAGCACAATGGCAGCCTTGGGGTGGACGGCTCGGTGGCGTTCCAGTTTGACCGCAAAGGTTTGATCACCTTAAATGGAGACACGGACTATGACGCGCTCTTTGAGGCAGCACTGGTAAGCGGAGCAGAGGATGTAAAAGACGAAAGCGGCACCTACGAAATTCTCACCGAACCAACCGATTTCACCTCGGTGCGTGACGGCCTGAAAGAACATGGGATGGAGCTGGAGACCGCAGAGGTCACCATGATTCCGCAATCCACCGTTCCTCTGGACGAGAAAAAGGCAGAACAAATGCTCAAGCTTATCGATATGCTTGAAGACAATGACGATGTACAGAACGTGTATCACAATGCCGACATCGAAGATGAAATTCTTGAAAAACTTATGAGCTAAAAGTGATGCGCATTCTGGGGATAGATCCGGGGACCCGCATTACCGGCTATGGTCTGATTGACCAACACGGCAATCGTCTGACTCACGTGGACAATGGAGCAATCTACACCCGCAGTAGCGATGAGATCCCCCTGCGTTTGAGTCAGATCTACACCGGTCTATTGCAGGCTATTGAAACCTACAATCCCGACACCATGGCAATTGAGAAGGTGTTTGTGGCCAAGAACGCCGGCTCCGCCCTGAAACTGGGGCAGGCGCGTGGCACCGCCATAGTCGCAGGGGTCAACGCAGGCCTGCCGGTATTTGAATACAGCGCCCTACAGGTTAAAAGTGCGGTGGTCGGCTATGGTAAGGCAGGAAAAACCCAGGTACAACAGATGGTAAAAGCACTGCTCAAACTCCCTGAAATCGCCCAGGAAGATGCTTCAGATGCGCTGGCCATTGCTATCTGCCATGCCAACAGCCATGCACACAATAGCCGCTTGAAAGCCGGAGGAATCGCTCGATGGGGCTACAAATAGATACATTAATCCAATACGCCCCAATCCGATTTCACTCAACCCTTTTTGTATGCTCTTTTTTCCTACAGGAGTTTCACACATGATTGCCCTGCTATGCGGTACTATGCGACACAAAACACCGGAACATGTGATCATTGAAACCCACGGGGTGGGCTACAGTGTCGAGATTCCCCTTTCCAGCTACTACAACCTTCCCGAAGAGGGAAACACCACTCTGCACATTTACACCCATGTGCGAGAGGATATCCTCAAGCTGTATGGGTTTCTTACCCTGGCAGAAAAAGAGACCTTCATTCTGCTCCTTAGGACAAACGGCATCGGCCCTAAAGTTGCCCTGAATATTCTATCGCACATGACCTGCTCAGACCTGCACCAGGCCCTCTTAAATGAAGATGTTGCGCGTTTATCCACCCTGCCCGGAATCGGCAAAAAAACCGCCGAACGCCTGATCCTTGAACTACATGAAAAGGTGCGCAAACTCGCCACGCCAGAGAGCATTCAGGAGCAGAGCACAAACATGTCCGAATCTGAACATTCGGGCGATGATGTTCTTTCCGCCCTTATCAGTCTGGGATATAAAGAGAAGCAGGCGCGCGGCGTCTTGACAAAAATGGATATCAGCGCTGCAGCCACAACGCAGGAGATCCTGAAGCAGGCCCTGCAGCATCTTACCCGTTAGGCACACACTATCATGAGCGAACGTCTTATCGATGCCGAACATTCTGGCGATGACGAACATTTCGAAAATCCCTTGCGCCCGCGTACCCTGACAGAATATATCGGTCAGGAGCAGATAAAGCGCAACCTCGAGGTATTTATCCAGGCCGCGCGCAAACGCGCCGAAGCCCTGGATCATGTACTGTTCTACGGCCCCCCCGGGCTGGGGAAAACCACCCTGGCGAACATTATCGCCAGCGAAATGGGGGTAAATATCAAGAGCACTTCGGGGCCGGTAATTGAAAAAGCCGGAGACCTGGCGGCCATCCTCACAAACCTGGAAGAGGGGGACATCCTGTTTATCGACGAAATTCACCGTATGTCTCCGGTGGTGGAGGAGATCCTGTATCCGGCAATGGAGGACTACCAGATCGATATCATGATAGGCCAGGGCCCATCTGCGCGCACCATTAAACTCGACCTGCCTCGCTTTACCCTGGTAGGCGCAACCACCAGAGCAGGACTCCTCTCCTCGCCTCTGCGCGACCGCTTTGGCGTCATCAGCCGCCTGCAATTCTACACCGATAGCGAACTCGGGGTAATTGTGCGACGCAGTGCAGGGATACTGCAGATCCCCATCAGCAGTGATGGCGAAATGGAGATTGCCAGACGCAGTCGTGGCACCCCTCGTATCGCCAACCGCCTGTTGCGTCGCGTGCGCGACTTTGCTCAGATAGAGGGAGACGGCACCATCTCGCGCAGCGCGGCAGACCAGGCTTTACTGCGCCTGGAAGTAGACAAGCTGGGATTTGATCACATGGATACCACCTTGCTTAAAGCGATCATGGACAAATTTGGCGGCGGCCCTGTAGGTCTCGACACCCTGGCAGCAGCTATCGGGGAAGAGAAAGACACCATTGAAGAGGTCATTGAACCCTTTTTGTTACAGCAGGGATATCTGAGCCGAACCCCACGTGGACGTATCGCCACCGAACTGGCGTACAAGCACTTTCAGCGGCACAAAAACCTTTGTGACAGTAAACTGTTCAATTCAACTGACGTATGAGCCCTGACACTTTATCTCCCGCAGAGCAACTTCGAATCCAGGCCCGCAGCATTATAACCCAAGGGCGCTACCCGTTTCGCAAGGTCACCACAGACTCCTCCCTCTTGACCTCCGAAGGGCTTATCGCTCCAGATCTTGTCTTCTGGATAAATCGCGACAGTTGTATTGCCGGAGGATGTGTGTTCTTCAGCGCTGAGGAGAGAGTCTCAGCGCTACTCCTTCGGCAGGGGCAGGCTTGCGCCGATGCCCTGGCCTTGAATCAGTTTGCCACATGGAGCCCAACGGAAATCGTCATCTGGCAGGCTGCGACCCTTGCGAAACGCTTTGAGATTAACCCCATTTCGGATCTCGATGGGTTGACTGAACTGCTGGATCAATTCAAGATACTGGCGGTAATCGAAGCAAAGAGTAACAACGAACTGACAAGTTGGCATCTGACGAATCTGTGCCTGCAAAGCGTGAACCAGGGGACCCCCAGCCTGAGTTCATATCTGCGGCGCAAAAACCTCACTGACAGCGAAAGTGCCACGTATCAGGCACGTACCAAACTCATGCTCTGCGTAACACGCATGCTTTCGGCCCTGCATGCCGGCACCATCCCGGCACAGACTAAACCTGAGCACCTTGATGCTATTCTCAGAGAACTTACCCTCACAAAGCATAAGACGTTTGCAACCGGGCCTGAACCAGAGCTGGACAAAAAAAGTACTATTTTGCTCCATAATCTTCTGCGCCGCCTGGATCAGATCCGGTTATTCAAAGACAATTCAGAGCGTGCATGTGCCATGCTGAACCAGATTCTTGCGAGCACAACCCCGAGAGGGTGCTCACTCCTGGCACCGAGTTTTGAACTCCCCCATGCACAGATTTCAGTCTTTACCCCTGAAGTAGAACCCGGGTTACTAGATCTTGAAATTGACACGGGCGCGCGCCTGTTATTGAAAAACCTGGTTCGCAGCATGCGCGATATTGACACAGGATCAACCATCCAGTATGAGCAGGTTTTTTCCATACCTGCGTCCGTAGGTAAATCCCATACCAATGCGTGTTTTTTCTCATTTGCAAAACCTGACGCGGCAGGATTTGAGGCCCTGAACACCCATATGCGCGTAGCCTGGCCGGGACGGCGCATCCATCTGACAAAATCCACCCCCATGGGCCTGTGGCAGCTCACTTACATGCTTGGGATAATTGGTGAAGGATCAAGCATCTATGCACGTCTCGCTCCCGATCTCTTCCATGCCAATGGTTTCGACAAGGTTCTGGGCCTGATTCACTCATGCACTACCCTGGTCAGTGCCGCTTATGTTCCCGAAGCACAGAGTATCGAGCTTTTTGTGCGCAAAACATCTCCGCAAGATAGCATCACAACATTTACAAGCTACCGATCCATCAGCGTAGCCTGGCACCAGTCCGATACTCTTGAGAGTGAACAAAACTACGCCTGGCACACCACCTTTTATTCTGCGCTCAACCTTGACGTTCAGAAGGATTCTGGCACCACCACAACCCGCCACAGCGGAGGGAACAAAGAGCAGAACCTACGCCAGCTGTTAGCGCACGAACTAGACTCTCAGGGATTGCCTGAATTCCCCGCCGCATACATCTACAACATTTCAGCGGAGGAGTTGGAGGAGTTCAGTCTCGATCACCCTCCATGGCACATTTGTCAGAGCTTCATGGGTTCTCACTCCCTGTGCGATAGCCTTGATAACCCGGCGTGTGAAGCTACGGCGGCCAAAGCTCATGCGCTGGTACTCGCTTCTTATCTGCATAAATCGGTACTTGTCCCCAAAAACGAAGAACAGTGCTGCACCATTTTGCGTCATTACCTCGAAGACCTGAAACGCGTATACATGCATATCCTCGAAGAGGCACATGTGCATCTCAAAACCTCGGCAGCCGCTAAACGATTTGGCAACAAATTCTGGAAAGAACTCCCTCTGCCCCCCTGGAAAGTATGCCAGGATATCGCAATCCATCTGGGAGTAGACCTGTAGGGCTTGTACAGAAAATACATATAAGGACTATACAAGTTATGCCTGAATGTTAGAATGGGCTCAACGACGCTTTAACCTGGATAAACAAACAGTGGAGGTACTTACCATGCTCGAAATAGTTGAAAAAACCCTGTTAACCGCTATTGGCGCAGCATCTATGACTCAACAAAAAGCTGAAGAGATGGCTAACGAGCTCAAGGAACGCTTCAACCTTACCGAAGAAGAGGGTAGGCGCTTGAAAGAAAAAGCCAAGAATGCTGCTTCTGAGCGCCGCGAGCAGATACATGAAGAAGCCACCAAAGAGGTTCGTGCTGCAGCTGAGCGCATGGGTCTGGTGACCAAGACGGAATTGAAAGCGCTTGAAGATCGGATTGTCGCACTTGAGCAGAGCTGCAGTAAAGATGCCTAGGAGTACACTCTAACCAATGCTTTCTCTGCTCAGAGTAAACCGCAACCTGCGCTCGCTGGGACGCTATCGCGAAATTCTCTCCGTCCTGGTTGGGCACGGATTTGGGCACATAATCGAACAGCTCAACATCGATTACTATCTCGAACTCGGACGCCGTGTCATATCCAGGGATGCAAAGAAAAAGGCTTTGGAGCGCCTTCCTGATGAAGTACGTCTGCGCATGGCGCTAGAGGAGCTGGGCCCCACGTTCATCAAGCTGGGGCAACTCCTCTCTACCAGAGCCGACATTATCCCGGCAAGCTATATCCTGGAACTAAACAACCTGCAGGACAAAGTCGGTGCAGTCGAGTGGAACCAGATCCGCCTACAGATTGAAAAAGAACTTGGCACCACCATCGGAGAAATGTTCAGCTACATCAATCCCAACCCAGTAGCAGCAGCATCCATGGCACAGGTTCACAAAGCGCGTTTGCACTCTGGCACATGGGTAGCACTAAAGGTACGTCGCCCAGGAATTGAAAAAACCATCGCTACTGATCTGGACATCCTGGAAAACCTCGCCAGCCTTATAGATGCCCACGGGAATATGGGCAACCTGTTCTCTGCCGAAGAGATCGTCAAAGAGTTCCGCCGCACCATATACCGCGAACTCGATTTTTTCAAAGAAGGGCATAACCTGTGCCGTTTCAAGAACAATTTCTCTACCAATGATCGGGTACATATCCCCGAGGTTTACTGGGATTACAGTACCGAAGCACTGTTGACTATGGAGCTTATTGAGGGCACTAAAATTTCTCACATCAGTGCTCTTGAGCACCAGGGAATTGACTTAAAGGCCCTGGCACACGATGGGGCGCAGGCTTTCATGGCACAGATCATTGAGCACGGCCTGTTTCATGCAGACCCTCATCCTGGAAATGTGTTTGTCCTAACCGATGGACGCTTGTGTTTTATCGACCTTGGCATGGTTGGACTAATTGATGACGATCTCAAACAGCAACTGGCCACCCTGATCTTGAGTATTTTCAACAAGGACAGTGATGAACTTGCCAATCTCCTGATCTCTTCACGCCCTGGGACGCGTGACATTGACAAGGCTACGCTAAAACGTGACCTGACAACCTTCATTGAGGACTACTACTACCTACCTCTGAAGCAGATCGATTCCTACCGTTTTATTTCTGAGTTTCTAACGATTATCCGCACCCATAAAATAAAGTTCCCTTCCGATCTGATTCTGCTTGCCAAGGCGCTCATAACCATTGAGGGTATCGGGCGTAATCTCGACCCTGACTTCAACCTCATCGAAGAGATGCGCCCGGGGGTTGAAAAGCTGATCCGCAAACGTCACTCCAGTGAAACCCTGCGACGTGAATCCAAACAGATCCTGCGCGACTACTATGAAATAACTAAGGCACTCCCCGGCAACCTCAAGGAGCTGTTGTCACACATAACCAACAATAATTTCAAAATCGATCTGGAACATCGGGGGCTGGAACGCCTGATCCGCACCCTGGACCAATCAAGCAACAGAATCTCCTTCAGCTTTCTGATTGGCTCCCTAATTATAGGTTCATCCCTTATTGTACAAACCGGTGCAGGACCTCAACTTTTCGGCATGCCGGCTTTAGGTCTGTTCGGATATTCTATTGCTGCATTTCTGGGGTTGTGGCTTGCGATTGCCATCATCGGATCCGGGCGCTTGTAACATCGAAGCGGCAGTACATTGGCGCAACAGTCCCTACATGTGTGCCTGTTGCGCCACACAAGAATCCGTAGTCGGTGCGCATATACCACATAAGCAATACAAGCCTGCCCCCGCTCCTAACTTAAACCATACAACTTCAGCCACTTACGCTATCCTTGATTTTTGGCACGGGTTTTGCTTTTATAGAGGAGAAAGTTAAAACCTCCAACCAAGGATTGAATATATGTTGCACCAATGCACCATTGCAGCCCCTCTCCATATTGCTGGCACGGGCCTTCACACCGGCAACACCATCAACATGACCCTGCGTCCAGCCAAAGCCGGAAGTGGTATCATTTTTGAGCGCAAAGAGGGGAACACCTACACCCGCATCAAAGCCTGCACTGAAAATGTAGTCGATACCCGCATGGCCACGGTTATCGGTAAGGATGGTGTACGAGTATCGACTATAGAGCATCTGATGGCTGCACTGGTGGCTTGCCACATTGACAACCTGATCATCCAGATAGACGGGCCGGAAGTCCCCATCATGGATGGCAGCGCTACTCCATTTATCAATAATATCCATTCCGTCGGCGTCACCCGCCTGGAACAAAGCCGCAAACTGATATCGCTCACTAAACCCATTCATCTGCAAGAGGGAGATAAGCGCATCAGCATCATCCCATCGCGATTCTTCCGCATCAGCTTTGAATTGGACTTCAATCATCCTTGTATCAAGCGTCAAAATCGTTCCGTTAAGGTTTCGCCGCAGAGTTTTTGCCAGGATATCGCCTCCGCCCGAACCTTTGGTTTCTATGAAGAAGTGGAGTATCTCAAAGCACATGGCCTCGCTAAGGGTGGCTCCCTGGAGAATGCAGTTGTAATCGGCAAGGATAAAATTCTCAACCCCGAAGGACTTAGGTTTGCGGATGAATTTGTGCGCCACAAGATCCTTGATACTGTTGGGGACTTCAGTCTACTGGGGTGTTCTCTCCTTGGGCATATCAAGTCTCACAAGGCCGGGCACGACATGAACCACAAAATGGTTGAAAAAATTCAGGCCTCTCCCGAATGCTGGCGCTATATTGAGTTCAATAAAGAAGCCGTCCAGGAAGGCATGGCTTTACCGGTACTGCAGCCCGAGGTTGCGATGGCTGAAGCCTAGTCCTTTTTGGAAATTGCAAGGATTTTGAAGGCAGCCCCACACGGGCTGCCTTTTCTTTTTATATACAGCTGTGCGCTTGCGTGTCAAACACGGGCATGAGAATATACAGGGAAATTTAACAGGAAATAACTGGAGATAGAGTGTCCCTCTGGAGATAGTTATACCTTATGCAGAACCAGAAAACCGGTACAGAACAACGCAAGCGGCGCCGCGAATGGGTACTCATAGTCCTGAGTGTCATCCTGATCGGCACTTTCCCGTTTTTGAAGCGCCTCCTTTTTGAACAAGCCGCTCAGATTCAGATATCCAACAATATTCTGGTTCTTGCTCTCATCAATATCAATATTCTGCTGATCATTTTATTTTTCTTTCTGATCTTCAGAAACATCGTCAAACTTGTGCTTGAACGCAGACGCAACATCCCCGGTGCCAAATTGCGCACCCGCCTGGTTGCCACCTTTGTATCTCTATCGCTGATCCCAACGCTGCTCCTATTCTTCGCCTCAGCCGCATTTATTACCAACTCAATTGAAAGCTGGTTCAGCACTGAAATTGAGAAATCACTCACGGAATCGCTTTCGGTAGCGCAAACATACTATAAAAATTCTGCGACCAATGCCCTGTTCTATGGGGATCAGTTGGCTCGCCAAATCAAGGAGCAGAAACTTCTCAACGAAAGCAATCTGGACAATCTGCGTGCCCTTATTCAGCAAAAGCAACAAGAATACAATCTAGGGGTGGTAGAGGTATTTTCTTCCACTCACGAAGAGCTTGTACGCGCATCCAACCCTGACATCCCCCCGGCGGACTTTACCGATCCAGGTTCCTCAACTATTGGTGAAGCTCTCAAAGGTGAGCGTTTTACCCGCATAACTCCAACAGGGAAGGCAGATCTAATCCGCGGGATCGTGCCGGTATATTCAAACTGGAACACAGAAGATGTGGTGGGGGTCGTGGTTATAAACTACTACGTACCCTATTCACTGGTTAACAAAATGGAGGAAATATCCACCACTTACCAGCAATACAAAGAGTCACAGCAACTCAAAGGAAAGGTTAAACAAGGTTATATCGCGATTCTCCTTCTTATAGCCCTTATCATAATCTTTCTTGCCACATGGTTCGGTTTACGTATCGCGCGCTCTATTACAGTCCCCATTCAGGAACTTGTAACCGCTACAAATCAAATAAGTAATGACAATCTGAAGGTAAAACTCCCGCCGGCTGGTGATGATGAAATTGGACAATTAATCGATTCGTTTGGCAAAATGACCACTGAACTTAGCCGAGAACGCGCCCGTATCCAACAGGCGCATAATGAGCTCAAAAGTTCAAATATTGAGCTGGAGCAACGGCGTCGTTACATGGAAATTCTACTACGCAATGTAACTGCCGGAGTTATATCAATTGACAGAAATGGCTACCTGACCACCATCAATAAATCTGCTGAACGTCTGCTTAAGATAGAGGGAGAAAAGGTGTTAGGACGCAACTACAGTGAGGTGGTCAATCAGCAACAACTGACTATTGTTAAAAGCTTTCTGGCTGAATTAATTAAGTCGGGGAAAGAAACGGTTAAGCGTCAGATTTCTCTGAGTATCCAGGGGCAACAGATCACTCTGTTACTCAACGCCACTCGTCTCCATGATGAACATGGCAATATCATGGGTACGGTTATTGTGTTTGATGACCTGACTCAGCTACAAAAGGCGCAGCGTATGGCGGCATGGCGTGAAGTGGCAAGACGCATTGCGCATGAAATCAAGAATCCCTTGACCCCTATACAGCTATCTGCGCAGCGTTTACGCCGCCGTTACCTGGATCGTTTCAGCGATGAAGACAATGTCTTTGACGAATGCACCCAAACTATAATCAACCAGGTAGATGATCTTAAGAATCTAGTCAACGAATTCTCTAATTTTGCGCGCATGCCCGCGAGTAATCCAGCACTGGAGAATGTCAATTCCATCATCAGTGATACTATGATCCTGTATCAACAGGGGCACAAGGATATTCACTTCAGCTTTGCACCTGACTCTTCCTTACCCAAATTAAATGTGGATAAGGAGCAGCTCAAACGTGTGATTATCAACTTGCTGGACAACGCGGTCCATGCAGTAAACGAAACAGATCCTCCTAGAAACATAACTCTGAAAACAGAGTTGAATAGCGCTCTGAACATGGCTACCCTTAAAGTAAGTGACACCGGATGTGGAATTCCAGAGAAAGACAAGCCCCGTTTATTTGAGCCCTATTTTTCAACCAAACAGGCAGGTACCGGCCTTGGTCTCGCGATTGTCGCGACCATAATTTCAGACCACGGTGGCTACATCAGAGTCAAAGACCACCCTCCACGTGGAACTGAAGTAATAATTGAGTTACCCTTATCGTGAATAAAACCATAAAGAGACACCACTATGCAGCATATACTGATTGTAGACGATGAACAGAGTATTCAGGCCAGCCTTGCTGGGATCCTGCAGGATGAAGGATATCAGACCAGCTGTGCCAGCGACGGGGAAACAGCCCTCAAGTTAATCGAGGATGAAGCACCTGACCTCATTCTTCTTGATATATGGATGCCCGGAATGGATGGGATAAACGTCCTAAAAAAAATTCGCGCACCCGGGGAAAGCATGCAGGTCATCATGATGAGTGGGCATGCCACCATTGAAACTGCGGTTACAGCAACCAAACTTGGAGCATATGATTTTATTGAAAAGCCGATATCAGTCGAAAAGTTGTTAGTTTGTATTCAAAACGCTCTCAAAGTCAACGAACTGGTAGAAGAAAACAAAAAGCTGCGTGCTCGAGTAGCACGTGATTACGAGATCATTGGCACCAGTGCCCCGATCAAAGAATTAAAACACCAAATCAGAATAGCAGCTCCAACCTCGGGCTGGGTCTTGATTACGGGAGAAAATGGCACGGGCAAGGAATTGGTCGCGCGCGCCATACACCGCCAGTCCCGCCGGGCAGGCAAACCATTTATCGAGGTAAATTGCGCCGCGATCCCCGAAGATCTGATTGAATCAGAATTATTTGGGCATGAAAAGGGAGCCTTTACCGGTGCAACTTCAAAACGTAAAGGTAAGTTTGACCAGGCCCATGAAGGAACCTTGTTTCTTGATGAAATTGGTGACATGAGCCTTAAAACCCAGGCCAAAGTATTACGTATTCTACAGGAGCGCAAGTTCGAGCGTGTAGGCGGAGAAAAAACCATTGAGGTTGACGTACGTGTAGTTGCCGCTACTAACAAAAACCTGGAACAAGAGATGAAAGAAGGAACATTCCGCGAGGATCTCTACTACCGTCTCAACGTACTCCCCTTCCATGTCCCCCCTCTGCGAGAAAGACATCAGGACATTCCTATGCTTGCACACCATTTTCTCAGTTCCTACTGCCTAAAGGAAAATGTCGAAGAAAAACAGCTTTCCGATGAAGTCCTTAAAGCACTTAGTGCCTACAACTGGCCAGGCAATGTGCGGGAATTAAAGAATATAATTGAACGACTGGCAATCATGACCCAGGACGATTTAATTGATGTAAGTGCGTTGCCCAACGAGATACGCACAGCGAGTGAAAACAAGGAGACAGAACAGGCTGGACACAACATCTGCGCAAACTATTCTGACTTTAAGGAAGCCAGGGAGTATTTTGAGCGTGAATTCATCCGCTCAAAACTTAAGGAAAATGACTGGAATGTATCGAAAACAGCGGAAGAGATCGGCTTGGAGCGATCCAACCTGCATCGTAAGATCAAGAACTATGCTATAGAAATGGGAAAGGACTAAAGGTATAGGCAGGAAATCTAAATCTAACGTAAACCCTACAAATAGAAAAAGGACCCACAGAAGTGGGTCCTTTTAGAGAAAAAATTCGGCGGCGACCTACTTTCCCACACAGTTTCCCGTGCAGTATCATCGGCGCAACAGAGCTTAACTTCTGTGTTCGGGATGGGAACAGGTGTTGCCTCTGTGCTATAGCCACCGAAAAGCGTTTAACTTGTATAAACGTTCTTGGCAATTGCTAAGACGACTTCACGATTTTACAAGCTTTGGTTTTTCACTTTACGCTTTTTTAAAGTTATCAGGCTTTGGGGCGAAGTTGCCTTCGCCCCGCTGCGCTGGTAAAAACTTTTTATGGTCAAGCCTCACGGTCAATTAGTACCGGTTAGCTGAACACATTGCTGTGCTTACACACCCGGCCTATCAACGTTGTAGTCTCCAACGGACCTTTAGGGAACATACGTTCCAGGGAAATCTTGTCTTGAGGGGGGCTTCCCGCTTAGATGCTTTCAGCGGTTATCCTTCCCGAACGTGGCTACCCTGCCATTGCTCCTGGCGGAACAACAGGAACACCAGTGGTTCGTCCATCCCGGTCCTCTCGTACTAAGGACAGATCCTCTCAAATTTCCTACGCCCACGGCAGATAGGGACCAAACTGTCTCACGACGTTTTAAACCCAGCTCGCGTACCACTTTAATTGG
>Ga0306868_1000098_pt1 | contig 75377 bp, 75 predicted proteins | sample AntRauTorckE6832_FD_190411 | JGI IMG/M metagenome (GOLD analysis project Ga0306868, IMG submission 190411) | Saline lake microbial communities from Rauer Islands, Antarctica - Metagenome Torckler E6 #832 (v2) (version 2) | ecosystem: Environmental > Aquatic > Non-marine Saline and Alkaline >... | reverse complement strand
TGGGCAAGGCCGAATCCTTTTTCGGGTCACTTAGAGGTTCATAAAGTCTGAATGTTGCTTTGTGGGCAGTCGAGGCATCGACATAGTGAATGTTTCCATTCGGTTTTCTATCCTTGAAGCCCGATCCGCTTTTAGTCTCGGGGTCATAGGTGGCATAGATGACTTTGACGTTTCCATCTTCATCGTATTCCACGTCATTGGCTTTTATGAAATACGCGTGCATAAGCCGCACTTCAATATTAAGAGAAAGGCGTTTCCATTTCTTGTTTGGTTTTTCCTCAAGGAAGTCGTCGCGCTCTATGTAAACCGTATTGCTGAAAGTCATCTCTCGTTCACCGAGCGCTTCATTTTCGCGGTTGAATGCTGCGCTGTTGACGATTTCCGTTTTGTTTTCAGGATAATTGGTGATGATGACCTTGATTGGATCAACTACAGCGTGAATGCGTTTGGCCCGGCTTTTCAAATAGTCGCGGACATATTCATCAAGCATCTCAAGTTCAGTCGCTCCCTCAGTTTTAGGAAGACCGAGGGCTTTAATGAAGTTCCGTATGGCTTCCGCGGGTACTCCGCGTCTTCTAAGGCCTGCAATGGTTATGAGACGCGGATCATCCCATCCATCAACGACGCCATCTTCTACAAGGACGCGGATGGAACGTTTTCCAATAATCTGATTCGCAATTTTGAGTTTTCCAAATTCGATTTGCCTAGGAATGTTTTTCATCTCGCAGTGTTTGACAAACCAGTCATAAAGCGGGCGATGGTCTTCAAACTCAAGGCTGCAAAGCGAATGCGTAATGCCTTCTATGGCGTCTTCCAAAGGGTGGGCAAAGTCATACATGGGATAAATGCACCATTTTTCCTTTGTGTTGTGATGATGACCATGTTGGATTCTGTAAATAATCGGGTCGCGCATATTCATATTGGGACTGGCCATGTCGATTTTGGCTCTTAAAACCTTTTCGCCATCGGAAAAATCGCCATCCCTCATCGCGCGGAAAAGAGCGAGATTTTCTTCGACATTACGGTTGCGGTAAGGGCTATCCTCTCCAGGGGTTTTCAAATCACCTCGGTAGTCCTTAATCTCATCATACTGGAGGTCGCAAACATAGGCAAGGCCTTTTTTAATGAGTAGTTCTGCCTTTGCATACATGGTGTCAAAGTAATCGCTAGCGAAAAAAAGGTTATCCCATTCTGCACCTAACCAAGCGATATCCCGTTTTATACCCTCTACAAAGAGCGCGTCTTCCTTAACGGGGTTTGTATCGTCGAAACGGACGTTGAAGTACCCGCCGAAGTCTTTTGCGAGTGTATGGTTCATCACGATGGATCGCGCATGTCCGAGGTGCAAAAAGCCACTCGGTTCAGGCGGAAAACGGGTAATGGCTTTTTGGTGTTTGCCTGAGCGAATATCCTCTTCGATGATTGATCTGATAAAATTGCTATTTTCCATTGTATTCACCTTCATTTACTCTAGTATACTAAACTTGCACGTTAACCCAAAGGAAAAGTTATCATTCTAGGGTTAATCTCGAATGCCCATTGATACGCATCGAATCACTTTTTGGTGTCTTTTGGTATTGATAATACCCTGCAATTCCCATCATGGCCGCATTGTCGGTGCAATAGTCGAATGGTGGGACCGATGTTTTTACATGTGAAAAGTGCTTTTCCACTTCGCTTCTCAAGTGTTTGTTTGCAGATACTCCACCTGCGACGATGAACATCTTCACATCCAAAGCGTCTACCGCCTTAAGCGATTGCTCAATAAGATGCCCTATCGCGGCTTTTTGAAAGGCGGAAGCAAGTTTCGCTTTGTCGATGGTCTCTTTTTTCATATTCAGCGTGTTCACTAGATTGATGACATGACTTTTAAGCCCACTGTAGGAAAAATCATACTCGCCTTTTGTCTGAATCCTTGGCATTGCATAGCCTGGGTTTGTCGTGTGGGCGAGCTTATCAATGGCTGGCCCGCCGGGATACCCAAGACCAAGAACTCTTGCGACCTTATCGTAGGCTTCTCCTACTGCATCATCCTGAGTCTCACCGAGTTTTTCAAAACTGTAATGGTCTTTCATGAGAATAAGCTCTGTATGACCTCCTGATACGACAAGGGCAACCAAAGGGAATTCCATGGTGCTTTCTATCTGGTTGGCGTAAATGTGTCCGGCAATGTGGTGAACGCCGATAATCGGTTTGTCATTAGCAAAGGCAAATGCCTTCGCTGCGTTGATTCCAACAAGCAGACTGCCGATAAGGCCTGGCCCCTTGGTCACTGCGATCAAATCCACGTCTTTGGCGGTGATGCTTGCTTTGTTCAAGGCTTCTTCAAATACTATGGTCATTTTTTTAATATGTTCGCGGGACGCGACTTCTGGCACCACACCACCAAAGGCCTGATGGGTTGAAATTTGTGAAAATACGACATTTGAAAGAATTTTCTTTCCATCTTGTGTGACGCTGACACTGGTTTCGTCACAACTGCTTTCTACTCCGAGTACAATCATGTATTTACTCCTAACTCAAGGTTCATAAGGTAGGCGTCTTCGCCATCCTTGTAATAGTTTTTTCTTGTTGCGGCTACTTTAAACCCGTGATGGCCATAAAGTGCCTTAGCTGCCTGGTTTGACGGCCTTACTTCTAGCGTGAGGTTTTCAATGCCTTTTTCCTTACAAAAGGCTACGGTATGAGTCAAAAGCGTTGACCCCACACCTTTTTTTCTATACGCTTTTTCCACAACGATATTAAGGATTTGTGCGCCCGGGTCAGTATACCATAGACCGTAATACCCAACCCGTTGTCCCTCAATCAAAGCTATGAAGTAATGTGCCATGTCGTTATATAGAATCTCATCATAAAGCATTTTCTTTTCCAAGCCATCATTGAACGCTTCTTTTTCAATATCATACACATAAGGCACATCAGACATATCCATTACACGGATGGTCAAGGGGTTATTTGTCATTCAGATTCCGTTCGGCTTCGGTTTGTCTCAAATACATGGGTGCCACACTATGGATATAATCAGCGTGGGTCAAGAGATCGCTATTAAAAAGCTTTTTCATGTCTGGCTTGCCCTTTGTAACTTCCTTGTTGAAATTAGTGGATGTCTTGTAGGATTCAAGAAGCACGTACGCTTCTTCATCCAGGCGTGTTATGGATACATCACTCACTTCATAAAGTCCCAAAAAAGCGTGTTTTCGTCTCGCATCAATCCACGCGAGCACCCTGCCTTTTTGTCCGCTCGCCATAAGAGCAAGACTGCTTATTGTGTAGAGGGGGATGTTTTTACTCCACGCAAGCATTTTAGCCACTACTACACCAATGCGTATTCCCGTATAACTTCCAGGCCCAATACCCACGACGATGCTTGAAAGGTCTTCAATACGGAGATTCACTGCGTCAAAGAGTTTAATCATTTCATCCATAAGCTTTACTGAATGGTCGTTGTGGCCCAATTCGTAGTACTCTTTTAACGGGCTGTCGTCATCAAAAAGCCCAATGTAAAGATAATCCGTTGCACTATCAAGCACTAAGTGCTTCGACGATTGATTCATACGCGCCACGTCCTTTCATAATGATTTTTCTGCTTTCTTCGCCTGTCCATTCTATCTTGAGGGCAAGGTATGCCTCGGGCATGCTTTTAAGTATTCGTGAATACCATTCGATGACGGTCACTCCGTTCCCATCGATGTATTCTTCAAGGTCATAATCTGACCCGATCCCATCAAGTCTGTAAGCATCGATATGATAAAGGGGGAGCCGGCCTTCTTCATACACTTTCATAATAGTGAATGTTGGTGAATTGATGACGCCCTTTATCCCGATGGATTCTCCTAAAAACTTCGTAAATGTGGTCTTTCCAGCCCCAAGATCGCCCTCGAGTCCGATAACGAATCCCACTTTTAAATACTTCCCACAAAGATGAGCGAAAGTCTGCATCTCGGCGAGTGAATGTATTGTTTTAATTTTTTCCATTAAACCACTCCGTTCCTAATAGGGATATAAGCCCAAACATGATATAATTGATTTACCATAAATGGGGAATGATGACAATGTTTGTGATTTTACACAATCCACTATCTAAAAACAATAAATCCAAGCGTACAACCAAAAAGGTTGTGGACCATTTCAAACGAAAAGGGATTCCTTTTCGTTTGAAAAGTTTACTTAAAATTAAAGACATAGAATATTATATCAAACATACTCCAGAAGACATAAACATTTTACTTCTCGGTGGAGATGGTACTATCAACACTTTCATCAATAAAACGTACAGTTTGCATATGACACATAATATCTATTTGATGGGCAACGGATCCGGTAATGATTTCCTGAGAACATTGAAACAGGAGCCCACGCGGTTTCAACCGATTTTGAAACTCACACATAACAATAAGCAGCGCTATTTTATGAACGGATCGGGCATGGGAATCGACGGACTCATAGCTCACAGAGTCAACCAGTCTAAAAACCGCAATAAATTCAATTATTTTTTCAACACCTTGAAGAGCTTTTTAACATTCAAACCCACCTATGCAGAGATTACGATTGACGGTGAGCTCCATACATTCAAAAAAACCTACATGGTTGGCATCAACAACGGTCAGTATTTCGGTGGTGGCATGAGGGTTACACCCGATGCGAAGTTAAGTGATGAATTCATGGACGTCATCGTCATTCATGGTATGCGAAAGGTCACGCTTTTTCTGGTGTTTTTGAGTATTTACTTCGGTTTACACACTAAACTAAAGAAATACATATTCATAAAGAAAGCCAAACACGTCAAAGCCTCGATGTTCACCAATCAATATGCTCAATGCGACGGCGAAACCTATCCAAAAACTCAAAACATCACAATAGAAAATACCAATAAACTAGCCCATTTCAAAGTCTTCGATTGGGAGACCCTTGATAAACTCTGTAAGTGATTTAAAAAAACACGTAACCCTTAGGGTTAACGTGTTTTTTTACTGTCCAACCTTGCTTTAATGGCTTTGGTTTCCTTTTCAAAACCAGGCTTTTCAAGTAATGCGAACATATTGCTTTTATATGCCTCAACTCCCGGTTGATCAAACGGGTTGACTCCGAGCACATACCCTGAGAGGGCGCAACTGAGTTCGTAAAAAAACACAAGATAGCCGAACGCTTCGGCATCCATTTTCTCTATATTGATGACGATAGAAGGCGCGTTGCCATCATGATGGGCAAGTAGTGTGCCCTGCATGGCCTTTTTGTTGACTTCATCTACGCGTTTTCCTGTAAGATAGTTCAAATTATCAAGATTGTCTTTGTCCTTTTCAATGCCCAGATCCTTTTTAGGAGTCTTGATATTGAGTACGGTTTCAAAAAGATGTCTCTCCCCTTCTTGAATGTATTGCCCTAATGAGTGAAGGTCAGTAGTGAAGCCCGCACTTGAAGGGTACAAGCCTTTGTTTTCTTTGCCTTCACTTTCTCCGAAAAGTTGTTTCCACCATTCGCCTACAAAATGAAGTTTCGGTTCATAATGAACGAAAAGTTCTATCTTTTTTCCGCCCTCATATAAGGCGTTTCGAGTCATGACGTACTGATAACTAGGGTTTGTTTCGTCTCTCACACTTAAATCACTTTTCGCCTGCTTTGCACCGTTGAGCATCGCGACAATGTCAATGCCAGCGGCTGCGATAGGCAACAAGCCTACTGGTGACAATACACTGTAGCGTCCACCTACATCATCGGGAATCACAAACGAGGTGAAGCCTTCGTTGTCAGCCAATTCTCTAAGCGCCCCATTGGATGCATCAGTGGTCGCGAAAATGCGTGATTGTGCCTTTGCTTTACCCACTTGCTTTTCAAGAAGGTTTCTAAATCTCCGGAAGGCTATCGCCGGTTCTGTAGTCGTCCCCGATTTGGAAATGACATTGATTGAGAAGCGCTTATCCGATAGGAACGTTTCCAAATCATCCATGTATTCACCTGAAATATGATGCCCCGCGAAAAGTATCTCCACACCTTCTTTCTGTCCGAAATAAGGCGACAAAGCTTCAATGGCTGCTTTAGATCCAAGGTAGGAGCCACCGATGCCGATAACCAGCAGGTAATCACTTTGTTGATTGATTCTATCCGCTGCGTCCTGCAGTATATTCAGTCGAGCCTCCATAGCTTTAGGTGCATCGAGCCATCCTAAGAAGTCGTTGCCTTTTCCTGTGGCGTTTTCCAAAGCGTCGTGGGCTTTCTTTACCGTACTTAGCGATTGTTCGTCAATTGCTTTCTGATACGCTTTTTGTGCGTAGTCGAGATTTAAGGTAATCATGGTCTATTCCTCTTTCTTTTGATAAGCTTGCTTGAAAGGTTTGTATTCATAGGCTTCAATCCATGAAGTGAGCACCTGATCAAGTGGTTTAAATCCTTCTTTTAGGTAAATATCTAAACGTTTCTTTTGTTGTTTTTTCTTTTTCATACCCAAGTTGACTTTTCCATTGTCACCCACTGAGATCACTCGGAAATAATAGGTTTCCCCCTCGCTCAGATAATCAGAAACCTCCTTAACGAAATTGTGACTGATTTCCGAGATATGAATTAATCCCGTTGTCTCATCATCAATTTTTACAAAAGCACCATAAGGTTTGATAGCCGTGATGGTCCCTTTTATTACGTCACCTTTTTTCATAGTCTAATCACCTCTTTAAAGCTATAACCAGTATAGCATAAAAAAGGGAAATCAAAAATGGATTTCCCTACTTCAGTGCATACCGGTGCGCCACACTGCTAGCGGCGGCTGAAGCAATAGCACCGACAATATCGTCTAAAAACGTATTGCAGCGACCATCTTCTTTGCCTGCATCATCAATGGTCTTGATGATACCCGGTTTTATTTTGTCGACATATCCGAAGTTTGTGAATCCAATAGAGCCATAGACATTGACTATGGCTAAGGCAAGCACTTCATCTACTCCATAAAGACCATTATCACCTAAAAGCATACTTTTAAGGGGCTCTTCTATGTGTCCTTCTTCTGCAAGTCTGTCTAGTTCAATACCGGTGAGAACCGCGTTTTGAACTTCGCGCTTCATGACAACTTTCCCCACATGGGTCAAACACATCTCGATGGTTAAGTTATCTATGTACTTTGCCTGAAGGGTATAGACAATATCCGCAATGTCTTTTAGGGTCGCGCCTCTTTGAGCTAACTTTTTAACGACGATATCTCTTGTTTTCAAATCGTTTAAGCGATGCGTTTTTATCGCTTCTGGCATGCATGTGCCTCCTCAAACCTGTTCGACGCCGATAATGCCCGGTACTTCTTCGAGCAAGATGGCTTCTACGCCGTCAGTCAACGTGGTATCAATGGCAGCACAGCCCACGCAAGCTCCTAACATTTGGACATACACAATCCCATCTTCGTATTTGACGAATTTGATGTCGCCGCCATCTCGGTTGATATAGGGACGGAGTTTAGTGATGACTTCCGCTGCTTTTCGTTCTATTTCTTTTTCATCCATGATTATACACCTCACTTATAGTGCACATTATACATGATGTAGAAAAAGACAGTGTATAAAACGCTAATGAAATTTCGACTATTTAATCCGTTTCAAAACGAAATAGGGTGCATTGGGGGTTGCCGATTCCATAAGATAATCATAGATTTGATTCTCGTTGTTTGAATTAAAGCCTTTCAAACGAAGCATATCCGCACTGATGTCTCCGACGATATAGGGGTATTGGTCAAAATATTTTACATACCTGTCCGAAAAGGATTTGACATCAAATGCCTCTTTGTAATCTCTGATAAGTTCAAATGTTCCGAATTCTGTTTCCATCATAGTTTGCCTTCTTTCTAAAGTGTTTAATGTTTGTCGTCGATGATGATGCCTTCATACACCAACTGGGTTTTCGTAGGCAGCAATATGGCCATAAGCAAATACACAAGTGCCGCGGTGCCTGCAGAGGCAAACAACCCCACAATCGCAAGCAATCGAATCACGAAAGGGTCGGTCCCTGCATATTCACTGATTCCCTGGCATACACCGAAAAGCATCTTGGTACGATCATTTCTGTAAAGTCTCTTCTCGTCTTTATTCATAATCATTCTCCTAAAGTGGTTGTATGTGGGTGCGTTTTTTTATCAGAACCACGCAATCAGCTTCTATCGCCTGCCTCAAGCCCACAGGACCCACACCTTCACCCGTGGTTGCCTTGAGGCTCACGTTTTTGTTGGAGGTATGTAGAAGGTGTGCGATGGTTTCTCTCATTGCGGGAATATATGGGGCGAGTTTCGGGCGTTCAAGATGGACTGTGGCATCAAGGTTTACAAGTTCGTATCCTTTCGCTTGAACCATTTCATATACTTTTGACAATATTATTTTCGAATCCATGTTTTTGTAAGTCATCCTCGTATCTGGGAAATGACTGCCTAGATCCCCAAGCGCAAGGGCGCCAAGAAGCGCTTCACTGATTGCATGCAACAGCACGTCTGCGTCACTGTGGCCTTGGGCACTCACATCTGCGGGGACGTTATTTCCACCAAGCACAAGAGACGTGCCTTTTTCTAGACGGTGAGTATCACGACTTTGTCCTATACGCATCATTTAAAATCAACTCCAATAAAGATTCATCGCATGCATGGGTATATTTCATGGACTTGATGTCCCCCTCGACAATAAAGCCTGCGATGTTCAAGGTTTCTTCGACCATACTCAAATCACACGTCGCAATCAGAGTGTCTTTGGGCGCCATTTCATGCGCTTTTTTAATCACGTCGGTTTTAAAGGCTTGCGGGGTTTGAAGTCCGACAAGATTGTCCCGGTCCACCGCATTAATAACCCACTGATTCTCAACGCGTTTTAGTGTATCAGACATTCTTATTGATGGAGAGACACTGTCATGATGTTCGAGGGCTTTAATCACTCTTAAGAGCACGGCCTTTGAAACATAGGGTCGAGCACCATCATGGATCATGACATAAGGGTTATTAACATGTTTTAATCCGTTATAAACACTTTCTCTACGCGATTTACCACCTTTTATGATAACGTCGCACATGGCACCGAATGCATGGGTTGCTTTAGCGTAATCTTCTTCGTTGACAACCAGTATAATTTCAGTGCACGCTTCACTGTTATCAAATGCCTTGAGGGAGTATTCAAGCAATGGGCGCCCCGCAACATTCTTAAACACTTTATTGTAGGTGAGGTTCGTGCGTGTACCCTTCCCGCCCGCCACAATGATTACACTATAGTTCATTGTATTCATTTTCATAGACCATAGTATCTGTAACAAGGATATCAACAGGAATGTCGTGAGCTTTGTTTGGAAGCGCCTCAACCATGAACAGTTCAAGGGTGACGCCCACTTTCAATCCTTTGTAGTCTTTCAAATACCTATCATAAAAGCCTTTACCATACCCTAGGCGATAAAGCCCCAGGTCATAGGCAAGGCCGGGTACGATAATCGCATCCAGGGTCGATTTTTCTACAGAAACGTCCCCACTTGGTTCCATGACCCCGAGCATGCCTTTTGTAAATTCACCGGTATCTTTGACAAACTGCAGTTCACCATTCATTATTTTCGGGTAGTAAATCTCATATGAATCCTTTAGCCCACGTACATCAACCTCATTTAAAATAGGATTGAACACAGCTATCTTCTTTACCGGGTATTCGCTCAACACATTACGCAGCCCTTCCATAAGAAGGGTGTTGAACATATTATGAGTGGCTTTGTCCATGGCTTTTCTTTGTTCTATAAAATAGTGTCTATACGTTTGTTTATTCACATCATCACCCAATCATAAAATAGTTTTCCTGTGTTTTATCATCCAATGCAATATTAAGCGCTTTTTCAGCGCGTGCCGCAATTTCGTCTACCGGTTCTTCAAATACCTTGATGGTATGGATGCCGAAGTATGGGTAGACACTTTGTCTAGTGCCTCCAAAAGACATGGTGTAATTGACCAAATCGCCTCCCTCTTCAAGGGCTCTTTTCAGCATACCGTGTTTTCTTTGGTCTTCAATGACCATCGCAAAACGTATCCCTGTGATTCTATATAGAGCTTCTGCGTCTCCAAGGAAATGGTAAATGAGCTTACTGATAAATTCCCCCATCATGAGATCGCCCATGTCTCTGCCGTAGCGTTCATTAATTACCGGAATATTTGAAAGCTGAAAATATATAAGAGTATATTCTTTTCTTTTTGTATTCATACTTTGCAAACACTCGTAGAGGGCTTGGTCAATTTTAAGTCCATTGAGTACGTCTATATTCGTCCTAGGATACTTTTTAACATCTAGGCTTTGTATAATGGCGAGTCTCATCGTTCGTTTGTCGTGTGTCACTTTGGTGCCACTTTCCTTAATCCACATAGGTGTTTTTGTTGTCATGATTCTGTAGTGCGCCTTGTAATTCCTTTTGGATTTTCTCTTTGAACTGATTGAAACGTAAGCCTCTTTATCTTCTGTATGCATGGCCTCAAGAAAGTTATCGTATGAAAGTTCATTCGAATCAAGTCCGAGAAGTTTCACCGCTTGGTCGGTTGCAAACATAGACCCATCCTCCATGATGAACAAGACTCCGTCCTCCATCCGATCAAGCAAGGCGATGAATCTCTTTCTAAGCATTTCTGATTGGTTTGTAAGAATTTTATAGTCTTTTTTCAAGTGTTTGAGTGTTTCGCGATTCACATCTTTCTTAATAACTGCTTTCACATCAAACATGAAAAGCGTGTACGCTAAGCCACCATAAAGCATGACTTCAAACAGATAAGGTGGGATGCTTGCAAGCGTGTATTGAACGAACAGACCATAACTTAAAGTCGCCACAAATAACAAGAAAAAATCAAAGTCACCTTTTTTACTTCGATGCTTTTTTATTAGGACCAACAAAGCCCAAATAAGTAGAATTACGGCTTCCAATTGTAAAAATACATCCATGCTGCGCACCTCTTCCTCTCTTCCCTATGCCTGAAGGTACTTCTCCAGATACAGTTCCAAAGACTCCCCCGATATGTCTTGATCCAAATACCCATCCACGGTGACACTAATCTGACCGGTCTGCTCACTGACAACTACGGTAAAGGCATCCGTTATTTCACTAATGCCAATCGCCGCCCGGTGACGTGATCCCAGGTGCTTAGGAATCTTCGGTTTATCGCTCGGTGGAAAATAAGCGCCTCCGCACATAATGGTGTTTTCTTTGATGATGACCGCGCCATCATGAAGGGGGGTATTCGGATAGAAAATACTTGATAGAAGTTCACTGCTTAATGGGGCTCCCAATAAGAACGCACTATTGATGAATTCCTCCAAAGAGTTTGCTCTTTCAAAAGTTATGATGGCACCGATTTTATGTCTTGAGAGATAGTCAATGCTGTCCATAAGTTCGTATTTGACTTCTTCTTCTATAACATTAGCCGGAAAGCGTTTGGTTTTAACCCCAAGTATTTTTAATAGCGACACGATTTCACCATAAAGAAAAAAGGTTAAAATCCAAGCCATAGGCAAAATCATAATCATAGTATGAAGCCATTTACCAGCGATTGGTCCCGTAATGTAGAGCTCTATTAGAAAAAGCACTGAAAGTCCAGTGATGATTACTTTGAGCGTTCTGTAGGCCTGATGGTTGGTTTTGGGTTTGACAACGACGGCAAAAATAGAGACAATATAGATATTCATCAACAATAATTCGTTTAAACTCATAATCATCACCTCCTAAAATAGCATAAGTTTTGTGTCCAAGATGATTATATCATAAAATATGTCAAAGAAGCTTTTACAAATGGTTTAAACCATGTTGAAACTTTTATAAATTGGCTTTAAGCGTTGCGGGGTCTTTTTTTCACATGCTTACTTAAAAGTCAAGGGTTTAATTAATGAAAAGAATACCCTATAATAAACAATACGATACAAAAATCAGTCCTTTGGAGGGATTTCCATGCCACAATATTCTAAAGAACTCATCCACAGCATCAACGAAGACATAAAGACACACTTTACTCATCTCTATCCTATCACAGATGACATGGAAAAAACATTAGACGGCGTTTCGAGACTCGTCATGCTTGATAGATATACCCAAAAGGACTTGACCCTTAGAACACTCAAAGTGGGCGACCTCGTACTCACCGTTGTCCGAGACGACCCTAAATTCCCTGCTAGAGGTGTCGGAATCGTTCACGCCTTCGAGGGTGACAACGTCACCATCAAAGTGGAGACCGGTTTCCTGACCAATACGGAAGATGCCGATACAAACGGCTTGATTATACGCCCCAGAAAACAAGTGGATAAACCTCTTGAACTTTTCTTTGAACAAATTGCCAAACGCCTTGCCACCCACCTAGGTGCGGATGAATCACAAGCGGTTCAAGATGCCTTCTATGAAGAAGTGTCTAGTTTCAACCTCGTACCCGCAGGCCGCGTTCTCTTCGGGGCAGGTTCAGAAACCGAAGTCACCTATTTCAACTGCTTCGTCATGCCTTTCATTCACGATTCTCGCGGAGGCATAAGCGATCACAGGAAACAAGTCATGGAGATTATGTCGCGAGGCGGCGGCGTTGGGACCAACGGATCTACTTTAAGACCTAAAAACGCTTTGGCAAAAGGGGTCAACGGAAAATCAAGCGGTGCTGTAAGCTGGCTTAATGATTTAAGTCAACTCACCCACCTAGTCGAACAAGGCGGATCAAGAAGAGGCGCACAGATGATTATGATGGCTGACTGGCATCCTGATATCATCGATTTCATCATTTCCAAAATGCAAAACCCCAAAATTCTTCAATTCCTCATCGACACCATTGATGATCCACAAATCAAAAAAGCCGCCAAAAACAAGCTTAAATTTATTCCTTTAAGTGATGAAGAAATCGAAATCAACGAATACATTCTTGAACAAGCGGGAAAAGATAGTTCTAAATTTTCAAAAAAAATCATTGATAAAGCGTTTGAACGTTTGAACAAAGGCGGTCACTATGAAGTAAACGACCCTGAATTCTTAAGTGGTGCGAATATTTCTGTAGCCATTACCGAGGATTTCATGGATGAAATTGAAAACGACGAAGATCACGCCCTCAAATTTCCCGACATCGACATGTATGATGACGCACAAAAAGAAGCTTACGACAAAAAATGGCAGGACGTTGGCGATGTGCGGGAATGGAAAGCCATGGGATATCCCCTTAAAACCCACTCCACAATCAAAGCCAAAGAACTTTGGAACCTTATCAATATATGTGCAACCTACTCTGCGGAGCCTGGCATTTTCTTCATCGACAACGCCAACGAACAGACGAACGCAAAAGCCTACGGACAAAAAGTGGTCTCGACAAACCCTTGCGGCGAACAACCCCTTGCACCCTATTCTGTTTGTAACCTTGCGGCACTCAACTTGGCAAATGCCGTGGACAAAGAGGCTAAAACCGTTAAATGGGATCAACTCGAACGTACAATTAAAACCGCTGTCCGCCTTCAAGACAACGTTATCGACAAAACCTTTTATTTCCTAGAAGAAAACCGTGAACAGGCTTTGGGTGAACGACGCATCGGTCTCGGTGTCATGGGCCTACACGATATGCTCATATGGTGTTCCAAAACATACGGCAGTAAAGAAGGCATTGAATTTGTGGAAACCCTCTTTGAATTTATTGCGACGACCGCTTATCGCACAAGCATCGACCTTGCCAAAGAAAAAGCCCCATTCCCTTTCCTTGCCACACAAGAGAACCGTGAAAAAATGCTTGAAAGCGGTTATGCCAAGAAATTGCCTGACACTTTAAGAGAAGCAATCAGAGAACACGGCATCAGAAACTCTCATCTTTTGACCATCGCACCTACTGGTTCTACAGGAACCATGGTCGGCGTGTCCACTGGACTTGAGCCTTACTTTGCCTTCAGTTACTTTAGAAGCGGAAGACTCGGTAAATTCATTGAAGTCAACGCCCCGATTGTAGAAGAATACATCCAAAAACATCCTGAGTACAGTGAAGACTCCCTTCCTGAATACTTCGTCAGTGCGATGGACCTTCCCCCAGAAGCCCATGTGGACATGCAGTGTTCCATTCAATACTGGGTGGACTCCTCCATTTCTAAAACCGTCAATGCACCTAAAGGCTATACGGTTGAAGAAGTCGAAGGCGTCTATAAACGCCTCTACTTCGGAGGCGCCAAAGGTGGAACTGTTTATGTTGACGGTTCAAGAGATGCTCAAGTGCTGTCTCTGACCAAAGACCATGATACAAAAGACAAACCAAAACAAGTTGAATTGAAAGACCTTGGTATTGATGTCAAAGAAGAAAAACAACAACGAAAAGCACCAAATACCAAAGGACTTAGAAGCGACAGACAAGACAGAAACATCGGTGTTGAAGCCGGCGATCTCTGCCCGGTATGCAACGAAGGTACCGTAGAAGATGTCGGTGGGTGCAATACCTGTACGAACTGTGGTGCTCAACTCAAGTGCGGTTTATAATAATCAAAAGGAAAAGCCAGCCCGGCTTTTCCTTTTTTATCGCTAAAATCAATGTTATAATTTAATTGAGAGGAGTGGTTGCATGAAAACCGCATTGATGATAGGCATCGAACGAAAAAGCCGTGCAGCATTGAAATACGATCTCGACGAAACCAAAAATCTTGCTTTTTCCTTGCAGATTGATATCACCCATACCCTGACACAATCCATTAGGCAGATTTCTCCTGCAACAAAAATAGGCAGTGGGAAGCTACAAGAAGCCAAAGCCCTTCAAGATACAAATGGTTTTGACTACGTAATTTTCAACGAAGAGCTCTCTAACACCCAAATCAGGAACATTGAAAACGTCCTCGATACAGCTATTTTGGATAAAACACTATTGATTTTGGAAATCTTCGCAAGAAGAGCCAAAACAAAAGAAGCGATGCTCCAAGTAGAAGTTGCGCAACTGAAGTACCTAAGACCACGGTTGAGCGCCATGAGAGATTCGTTTTCCCAACAACAAGGAGGCATCGGTCAAAGAGGACCCGGTGAAAAAAAGCTCGAACTCGACAGACGTAAAATTGACAAAGAAATCAATACCTTGCAGAAATCACTTGATCACATTGTCCACGTAAGAAAAACCAACCGGTTGAAAAGAAGCAATGACCCCATTAAAAACGTCTCGATTGTAGGGTATACGAACGCGGGTAAAAGCACACTCATGAATGTGCTTTTAAAGCTTGGTGCAGAAATGCCAAAAAACGTTCAAATCAAGGACCGCCTCTTTGAAACCCTCGAAACCTCTACGCGACGTATCGCCTTTAGAGACAAGAAGCCCTTTACATTGACCGATACCATCGGTTTCATCTCTCACCTCCCCCATGAGCTCGTGGAATCATTCAAAGCCACACTCGAAGAAATAAGAGAATCGGATTTGTTGGTTCATGTGATAGACTTTTCACACCCTTACTATCTGGAACAAATCGAAACAACCAATGCTGTCTTGGAGGAACTTGGCGCCTCGGACATCGAAACCATCTATGTGTTCAACAAGATCGATTTGATTCACTCCGTCCCACCGCCAAATTACACCCCGTCAGTCAAAGTCTCTTTAAAGAACGAAGAGAACATTGACGAACTTATCAATATCATCCATAAGACGCTTTTCAAAGATGACCGTGTCGTGGTCTTCAACATTCCTCAAAAAGAAGGCGATATCATTCATATGCTCAATGAATACGGAGAAGTCCTTGCCACATCCTATGAGGACAGCGAAGTGAAAATCAAAGCGCGTGTCTCCAAGGCACTAAGAGATAGACTAGAAGATTACATCGCTTGATAAAGCGTTTTCCCACTTAAAAGGCCAGTCTAACGACTGACCTTTTTTTATAGAGTTTCTGCTTTTCTTTCAAGGGTGTTCAATGTGCGCTTCAGTGTTTCCAAACTATCTACCTTGGAAAGTTCTCTTCTGAATACACCGGCATGTTTTATGCCCTTTACATACCATGCTGCATGCGAACGCATTTCAAGTAAGGCCACTTTGCTTCCTTTATCTTCAATCAACAATTCTGCATGCCTCACGATCATATCAAGACGTTCTTGGAGGGTGGGTTCCTTGGTGGGGTGCCCTGTTTCAAAAAAACTTTGGATTTCTCTCAAAAGCCAGGGATTCCCTTGCAGCGCTCTTGCGATCATGACTCCGTTGACGCCTGTTTCTTCAATCATCCTTTGCGCATCTTCAGGACTTTTTACATCCCCATTTCCAATGACAGGGATATGAACCGCTTCCTTTACTTGTTTTATAATGTCCCAGTCTGCATGTTTTCTATACATTTGAGCGCGTGTTCTACCATGGACAGAAATGGCACTTGCGCCAGCTTTTTCCAGTTTCTTTGCAAGGCTAACAGCGTTAATATGTTGCTTGTCCCAGCCACTTCTTATTTTCACGGTAATTGGTACACTCGAGATCTCTACCATGGCGCGGACAAGCTCGGCCGCGTAATCTTCGTTTCGCATGAGTGCGGACCCTGCCCCTGTCTTCACAACCTTTGGTACTGGGCAGCCCATGTTGAAATCAATCGTATCAACGTTTTTTACATGCTCACAGACGTATTTTGTGGCGTATTGAAGCATATCTTTTTTGGATCCAAACAACTGCAAGGCGATGTTTTCTTCATGGGCCTTTATGTTGAGCATTGCAAGTGTTTTTTCATTGCCATAATATATTGCATCACTAGAGACCATTTCCGTATAGATAAGCGCCGGCGCCATCTCTGCGAGAATGGTTCTAAATGCACCATCGGTCACACCGGCCATTGGGGCAACTACAATCTTTGATTCATATGTTTTACTGCCGATTTTAAGCATGGTATTACCTCCTGTAAATGTCATTATTGTGCCACATTATTTTCCTATTTGCAACGCTTTGGTTTTTAAACCTCATGCATGCTATAATGCATTGGGTGATATTTATGAAAGATTATTTAGCTAAAGCGTACGCATTTGACGGAAAAGTTCGTCTATACGCCGTCAACACAACCAACACAGTGTATGAAGCCCAAAAAATTCACGGGCTTTGGCCCACAGCCACCGCAGCACTTGGCCGCTTGCTTACAGGCAGCATTATTATGGGGGCCATGTATCGTGAAGGGGATGAGCTGACATTGCGCCTCATGGCGGATGGACCGCTTGAGGGAATGGTCACAACTGCGGATGCATACGGCAATGTTCGTGGGTATGTAGGCAATCCTCAAGTCTTTTTGCAGAATAACGACACCGGCAAATTAAATGTCAGTCAAGCCGTAGGCGCTGGACGTCTATCGGTGACCAAGGATTTGAAGATGCGCAACATGTTTACAAGTGGCACCGAGCTACAAACCGGAGAAATAGGTGAAGACCTTGCCTATTATTTTACTGCAAGTGAGCAGATTCCCTCAGCCGTAGCCTTGGGTGAATCTGTCAACCAAAACAATTCCCTAAAGAATGCCGGTGGATTCATCCTTCAAAGAATGCCTGGATGTCCCGAAGAAACAATCGATTTGATTGAAAAACGTCTTAAAGAAATTCCCCCCGTATCCATGATGCTTGAAGACAACCTGTCTCCTGAAGAGATGATTGAGCAAATCACCAAGGGAGACCACAAGATACTACTTACCATGGATGTGCAGTATCATTGTGACTGCACCCGCGGCAAGTTTGAAAGAGGGCTCATCTCCTTAGGAGAAAGTCAATTGAAAGAGATCCTTGAAACTGACGGACATATTGAAACAGTCTGTCACTTCTGCAAAACCAAATACGATTTCAATCCCTCTCAAATCGAATCTTTGATTGAAGAGACCAAAAAAGATTGATTCTGGCCACATCTTTCAAGATGTGGTTTTTTTTATGGACATAAAAAAACGCTACCCGAAGGTAGCGTCTGATTAAAATACTTTGAGATACATGTCACGTTCCCATTCAGAGACACGTCCACGATAATCTTCCCATTCAGATTCTTTGACAATTAGGAACTTTTCATAAATATGATTGCCGAGTGCTTCTTGAACAACCGTATCGTTATTCAGTTCTTTAAGCGCATCTTTCAAATTGCCTGGAAGATTTTTGATACTCATGTCCTCACGGGTTTTCCTGTCCATGGCGTAAAGGTTCATGCGTATCGGTTCAGTATTCGTCAGGTCACTTTCAATCCCATCAAGTCCGCTTCTTAGAATCACCGCAATGGCGAGGTAAGGATTGGCCGTTGCATCCACGCTTCTGACTTCTGTGCGCGTTTTCTTTCCACGACCTATGGGAATCCTGATCATGACTGATCGGTTGGAATCGCTCCAAGAGATATAAGTAGGGGCTTCAAACCCTGGAATAAGACGTTTATATGAATTGACAATCGGGTTGGTGATGGCTGTGAATCCACGAGCGTGTTTCAAAATACCGCCGATCCAGCCTTTTGCGATTTTGCTCATCCCATCTTCAGTGCTTGTATCGTTAAAGACATTATTACCCTCTTCATCTGCAAGCGAACAGTTCATGTGCATACCTGAACCGTTAACACCTTCTATGGGCTTGGGCATGAAGGTGGCATGTAGGTTGTGTCTTTTAGCCACATTTCTTACAACCAACTTGAACGTTTGTAGTTGATCGGCCGCTTCTAGGGCGTCATTGAATTCAAAATTAATTTCATGTTGTGATGGAGACACTTCATGGTGCGAAGCCTCCATTTTAAACCCGAGTTTTTGCAGTTCAAACACGATGTCTCTACGACAATCTTCCCCTGCATCGACAGGTCCCAAATCAAAATAGCCGCCTCGGTCGTTGAATTCAAGCGTGATTTCTCCATCGTTGTCTCTTTGGAAAAGGAAAAATTCAGGTTCTACACCAATTCTAAGCTTAGCGAAGCCTTTTGATTGCATGTACGCCAGATTTTTTTTGAGATTGACGCGCGGATCCCCTTCAAAAGGTTCACCGTTACCTTTGTGCACATCACAAATGAGTCGAGCGACGTTTCCATAGGCGGTGTTTTCCCATGGAAGTACCAACCAGGTGTTGTAATCGGGATAAAGGTACATGTCGGTTTCTTCCATACGCGCAAAGCCTTCAATCGAAGACCCATCGAACATCACATTATTGTCGAGAGCTTCTTCCAATCCCTCTACTGGTATTTCCACATTCTTGATAATCCCGTGAATATCTGTAAAACATAATCGAATATACTTTACTTGATTGTTTTTTGCATCCTCGAATATCTGTTTTTTTGTCATTTCCATTAGCTTTTTCCTTCCCGTTCTCTTTATACCATCATTATAAGGCACATAAAGCTGTAAATACAAGATGTTATCAATGTAAACGGTTTAAAACCCACTTAATCCTATTGAGATTTTATGATAGGGAAAAGTGGGTTTTATATATTTGATTTTAAACTTAGAGATACAAAGGAAATTGATTTGTAAGTTTTTTGACCTTTCGTCTTACCTCATCGAGGACGTTTTCATTGGTCGGATTCATGAGGGCATCAAAAATGAGTCTTGCGACTTCTCTCATGGCCGTCTCATCGAATCCGCGACTTGTAAGTGCTGGAGTACCCAAACGGATGCCGCTTGTCACAAACGGTTTTTCATCATCGTTGGGCACGGTATTCTTATTGCACGTAATCATGACACTTTCAAGCACTTTTTCAGCTTCCTTGCCCGTCAAGGTTGTACGCGTTTTGACTTCAACCAATACCAGATGATTGTCTGTTCCACCGCTGATGACATGAAATCCCAGACGAGAAAGTTCAGCAGAAAGGGCGGCAGCGTTGGTGATGACCTGACTTTGATAGACTTTGAAATTCGGAGACATGGCTTCCTTGAACGCCGCTGCTTTAGCGCCTATTATGTGCATCAAGGGCCCTCCTTGAATGCCTGGGAAAATGATTTTGTTGACCGCTTTGTAAATCGCTTTATCATTGGTGAGAATAAGACCGCCCCTTGGACCTCTTAGTGTTTTATGGGTGGTGGATGTTACGATATCGGCGACGTCACAAGGGTTGTTGTGATGTCCTGTTGCGACCAATCCTGCGATATGCGCCATATCCACCATGAGGTAAGCACCGACTTCATCGGCGATTTCTCTGAATTTCTTAAAGTCTATTTCTCTTGAATAGGCGCTCGCACCGGCTACGATTACCTTGGGTTTGATATCTTTGGCTTTATCCCTGAGGGCTTCGTAGTCAATGGTTTCGTCTTTATCTGAGACGCCATAACTGTGAAAGGCATAATCTATGCCGCTGAAGTTCATAGGATGCCCGTGGGTAAGATGTCCACCGTGATCAAGACTCATCCCAAGCACCTTATCTCCATGATCAAGAAGCGCACGATAGGCGGCCATATTCGCCGTAGACCCCGAATGGGGCTGTACATTGGCGTATTTGACTTTGAAAAGCGCCTTCGCTCTGTTTCTGGCGAGGGTTTCTACGGTGTCGACGAATTCGCACCCACCGTAATACCGTTTGCCTGGGTAGCCTTCTGCGTATTTGTTGGTGAGAATGCTACCATCCACTTCGAGAACAGCCTTCGAAACGAAATTCTCACTTGCAATCAACTCGAGGTGAGAGTTTTGTCTGTTTTTTTCATTCTCGATTGCTTCATTCAAAGCTTCATCTTGTGCTTTAAGTGCATCCATATTCTTCCTCCTAAAAACTAAAGTTTAGGTTTTATCAATTTTTTGTTAAACCAAATGACTAAGACCATGAAAAGCGCCAAAATGAGTAAAATCAAGGCGCCGCTGACAAGCCAGAACATTTGCGGCAGCAATTGAATCAATACGTCATCGCTATAGAGAATCCAGTCATCGTTGGTAAAGAAAAGCTGGTGAAAAATGGTGAACACCAAAGAGAAATCAATGATGAACCACCCTCCAATGAACAAGATGACGAATGCAGGGAGTATGTAGATATTCTTTAGGCTTTTGTAAAAGAAATGAATATCCTTTTTGTAAAGTACCAACCCGCTTGCTACAAAAGCAACCAGCGCAAGCAATCCTGCGATTCTTACACCGGTATAGACGTCTTTCACATCTTCCATGTGTCTTATTTCAATGTCTCTAAGCACTGGCCCTTCTGTCTCTGCGTTCGGACCGAAATTCAAGTCATCCCGTTTGTAATTCAGGTAATCCATCAGTTCTCCACTGACATAATCATGGTCGTATTCGATGGCTTCGTGTGAATCATAGAGACCCTTCGATAGTTGCATGTAGGGTCGTGTGGTCAAAAGGGATGCTGCAAGAGCCACCACAAATACTGGAAAAGAAATCCAGAGCAGTATTTTAAGTAATCGCATGTTTCCACCTTATTCTTATAAAAATGATGGGGCCTGCAGCACGCTTGCCACTATTTATGACTTGCTTTCGAGTGCTGTAAAACATTCCACTGTATTTTGAAGAAGCGACGCGATGGTCATCGGGCCTACCCCACCGGGAACCGGGGTAATGTGGGCCGCTTTATCTTTGGCGCTTTCAAAATCGACATCGCCAATGAGTTTGTCTTCAACCCTGTTGACGCCGACGTCGATCACGGTCGCGCCTTCCTTAATCATATCACCTGTGACCATTTTCGGACGACCAACTGCTGCAACAACTATGTCGGCCGCTTTACAAAGGGTTTCTAAGTTGCGGGTTCTCGAGTGTGCAATCGTGACGGTCGCGTTTTTATTGAGTAATAGCTGTGCCACGGGTTTGCCGACGATATTGCTTCTGCCAATGACGAGAGCTTGTTTGCCTTCAACTTGAATACCCGTATGTTCAAGTAGGGTCATGATACCTTTAGGCGTTGCACTGACGATGCCTTTGGTCCCAATTTGCAGGGCTGCGATGTTCATCGGGTGGAATCCATCCACATCTTTTTCATAAGCGATGGTATTAATGACTTTGTTTGAATCAATATGCTTTGGCAAAGGCAATTGTACGAGAATACCGTGAACGTCAGGGTCCTCATTCAACTCCTTGACGGTATCAAGAAGCTCCTTTTCCGTAATGGATGGGTCTTTGTTGATGGCGGTACTTCTGATGCCTGCTCGCTCGCAAGCACGGTGTTTCATACGGACATAAGTCTGACTCGCAGGGTTTTCCCCTACAAGCACAACCACCAAATGAGGCGATTTACCGTACTTTTCAGTCAATTTAGTTACTTCGTCTTTTACGTCTTTTCGTATTGATTTTGCTAAGGCTTTTCCATCAATTATACTCATGAATGATGCCCCTTTTTATTAGTAGTGTAAGAATCAAGGATTTCTCCAAAAAACATGATATGCGTATCGTGGTTTTTATAATGGGCTTCTTTAATGGCGGGATCAATCAACGCCGGTTCCTGTGATTGCTGATAGATGATTTTGCATTCATATTGCAAGGCACATTCCTCAATGACGGGCGAGGTGACTTTCTTGCTGGGCGCCAAGGTCAATCCGGCCTCCTTGAATTTGTCAATGTCGCGACCGGATTGAGTTCCTGCTATCATCAATGCTTTTTTAAGTGTATCATATTCCGGCACGTTTATGGTGTAATCTTCTGCATTTATAAGCAGGTCATAGGTAAACCGGGAATACCTTACGTAGGCTACGAAACAAGGTTTCCCCCAAATGACGCCAATATGGCCCCAGGCGATGGTCATGGTGTTTGCCCGGCCTGATTTGTCTTTTACAGTGATGAATACGCCTTTAGGGAGTTGTTTTAAAAATGCCTCACTGTGTTCGTAATAGGTTTCATGATAATTTTTTTCCATTGCTATTAACTCACTCCTTATTTAAGATAAAGGTCGCTGTATTTATCTTTTAGGAACCGTACATAATACTTGGGATCAAACGGTTCGCCTGTAACTTTTTCGATGATTTCTCTTGGTTTGAGACTGGAGCCGTAGCAATGAATCTTGTGTCGCAACCATTTGTTGATTTCATCAATACGGTTTTCTTCAATCAGTGTTTCAAATTCGATGTCTTCTATGAGTGTGTAATAAATTTGCGCGGCGTAGGCACTTCCAAGAGCGTAAGTAGGGAAGTAGCCAAACATGCCGTTGCTCCAGTGGACATCTTGTAAAATACCTTGGCTATCCTCCTCAACATCCAAGTTGAGGTAGGTCTTGACCTTTTCATTCCAGATTGAGGGCAGATCTTCAACCGATACTTCGTCGTTAAAAATCATTCGTTCGATTTCATAGCGTATGAGTATGTGAAGGGGATAGGTAAGTTCATCCGCTTCTATACGGATGAAGGATTCATCCACTCGGTTGATGGCTGCATAGAAATCATCGACTTCAATGTTTTTCATCTGACTTGGAAACATCGATTTGAATTTGGACAGATGGGTATTCCAAAACGGTTTGCTTCTTCCAATCATGTTTTCATAAAATCTTGATTGGGATTCGTGAATTCCCATGGATGCTCCGCTTTTCAAATTGGTCATGTCGAAGACTTCATCCACTTGCTGTTCATACGTTGCATGGCCAAGTTCGTGAATGGCCGCAAAAATTGAGGAAAAGACATATTTTTCATGATAACTTGTTGTAAATCTTACATCTTTTGAGTGGGTATTCCAAGTAAAGGGATGAACACTTTCCTTGAGTACACCGCGATTCTTTTTGAAATCAAAGACACCAAGTAAATATTCCACGAATGCCTTCTGCTTATCGACTGGATAGCTTTTATTGACAAACGATGCCGTCTTTTCAGATTTCTTTTTCAAGATGGTTTTGACAAAAGGGACAAGGTCTTTTTTGACGGTTTCAAAGAAGGTATCATATTTTTCCATGGTCATGCCCTCTTCAAAATCATCTAATAAGACATCATAGGCATGCTCGTTCTCTTTTTGTCTGAAACTTACCATTTTCTTTTTCATGGCAATGATTTTCTCAAGATAAGGTTTGAACGATTGAAAGTCCGAATCTTCTTTGGCATCTTCCCAGACTTTTTGAGCATTGTTGAGAAGCTTGGAATATTCAATGTAGTCCTTTTTAGGAATTTTGACAATCTTATCCAGGTTTTTTTTGGCTTTCTCAATTTCTCTTTTTTGACGCTCGTTCAAGTCTTCGCTGTTGTTGAAGAGGTCATTGACCGTTTCCACGTATTCCTTGTGGGTCATGAGCGAAAAATGCTCGCCACTTATGATGCCTAGCATCTCCGAGCGAAAAGGAAAGCTTTCCTTGGGGGCTTCGGTATTTGAATCCCAACTTGCAAGCGTCAATATATACTGGTAGGCTTTTTGTTTTCTTTGTAACTCTTTAAAGGTTTCAAAGTCTTTCATTATTTTCTCCTTTTGGCTAAAACAAACCTTCTGCATTACCGTCTTTGTCGATATCCATATCCATGGCTGCTGGGCGTTTTGGAAGGCCTGGCATGGTCATCATGGACCCTGTCATTGCAACTAGGAACCCTGCACCGATTGAAGGGGTGAACTCCCTTATGGTGATGGTGAAGTCTTTGGGTCTGCCATACACTTTGGGGTCATCAGATAGGGACATTTGGGTTTTGGCCATGCAGATTGGCAAATTGTCCCAACCGTGTTTCTCAAACCGTCTGATTTGATTACGGGCCTTTTTGGCGAATGTCACATCTTTCGCTCCATAAACCTTTTGTGCGATGGTTCTAATTTTATCTTTTATGGGCATGTCATAATCATAAAGACGTGAAAAGGTCAGTGTGTTTTTCTCAATCTGATTCAAGACTTCTTCTGCCAGTGGAATTCCACCTTTACCGCCGTCTTCCCAGACTTTTGAGATGGCATGGGGATGATGATTCTCTTCAAGCCAGTTCGTTAGGGCTTTGGTTTCTTCTTTTGTATCATGCACAAAATGATTGACCGCAACGACATAAGGTACGTTGAAGGCCTGCACTGTTTCAATGTGTTTTTCTAGGTTTGCAATACCTTTTTTAAGGGCTTCTGTATTTTCTTCTTTGAGTTCTGTCTTTTTAACTCCTCCGTGCATCTTTAGAGCCCTTACGGTAGTGACGAGTACGACCGCACTAGGATCGAATCCAGCAGTCTTGCTAACGATGTTCAAAAACTTCTCTGCCCCAAGATCGGCCCCGAAGCCAGCTTCTGTTATGACATAATCTGACAATTTGCGAGCCATGTTTGTGGCAATGATGCTGTTGGCGCCGTGGGCGATATTCGCAAATGGACCGCCGTGAATGAGCGCTGGTGTATTTTCAAGTGTTTGTACCAGGTTCGGTTTGATGGCATCTTTTAAGATAAGTGTCACTGCGCCGTGAGCGCCTAAATCTCCGATTGTCACAACTTTCTTATCATAGGTGTAGCCAATAACAACTCTTTTGACGCGTGCTTTCAAATCCTCAATATCATTGGCCAGACAAAGCACTGCCATGATTTCAGAGGCAACACTGATGTTGAACCCGTCTTCTCTTGGAATGGAGTTTCCTACTCCACCAAGACCGATAGTGACATTTCTAAGGGCGCGGTCATTCATATCCAGAGCCCGTTTCCAAGTAATTCTACGTGGATCAAGGTTTAGTTCATTTCCTTGGTGTAGATGATTGTCTATCATCGCGCTGACGGCGTTGGTCGCAGTAGTGATGGCGTGTATATCCCCTGTAAAATGCAAGTTGATATCCTCCATAGGCACAACTTGTGATTTTCCACCTCCCGCTGCGCCTCCTTTAACCCCCATTACAGGTCCGAATGATGGTTCGCGAAGTGCAATGATGGCTTTTTTTCCTAGTTGTGTAAATGCTTGGCCGAGACCAACCGTTGTGGTGGATTTTCCTTCACCTGCAGGTGTTGGGTTAGTAGCAGTAACTAAAATGACTTTCCCATTTTTGCCTTTGCCGAGTTTTTCACTGACGTTCATGCGAATTTTGGCCTTGTAGTTGCCATAGCGTTCTATGTCACTTTCGTCAAGCCCCAAATCCCTTGCAATTTCTCCAATGTCCTTCATGTGTGCTTCTTGTGCAATTTTAAGATCCTGATTGTCCAATTTAAAACCCTCCATTTCGTTTTAATGTATCGGTTTATTATCACATATTACCAGTCATTTTTCAAACGCTTTCATTTATGATTGATACACTTAGTGGCACAAAAGGACATGATGTTGTATAATGTTGTTAACATTACAGCTAAAAAGGAGTTTATACTATGGCTTATGACGTTACTATCTTTCCTTCGGACTTGCAAGGCGAAGTTACCATTCCACCGTCCAAAAGCATGTTACACCGTGCTTTAATCGGTGCTGCACTTGCCAAGGGAGAATCCAAAATTACCCCCTTCACAACCAATCGCGACATAGGTGCAACCATTCGTACATTAAAGACGCTTGGTGCGTCATTTAGAAAATCAGCCGACGCCATATTTGTCTCTGGCATCGACAAACCAGACACCTCATCATCCAGCGCGGATGTTACAGATTCCGCTTCCACTTTGCGTTTACTTATCCCTCTTATGGCTCTATTTGAACAACCAACAAAGTTTTTATTGAGCAAGGGCCTCGCCTCACGTCCCATGGAACCCTACATGGATATTTTTCCTGATTCTATGACGCATGACGACTCAGGAAACCTCCATCTGAAAGCATCTTTGGACAGTGGCCATCACACTATTGACGGACATTACAGCTCGCAATTTGTTAGTGGTATGCTGTTTGCTCTCCCTTTGTTAAAAAAAGATTCGTTTTTAGAAATCATTAATCCTTCTTCACAACCCTACATCGATATGACCATCGAGGTGCTAAAACACTATGGCATCACCATAAAAAAAGAAGATAATGGCTATTCTATTCCTGGCAGTCAATCCTACACATCAAAGGATATCAAAATAGAAGGCGACTTTTCACAAGCCAGTCTCTTTATGGTCGCCGGGCTCAAACACAGACGCATCAGTGTGACACCACTAGATGAAAAAAGCTTACAGGGCGATAAAACCATGATTCCAATTATCAAAAATTCAGGAGGAATTCTTGAATTCAAAGACGCACGTGTCACCACGAGTCAGTCTGTGGTCAAAGGATTCGAAGTCTCTATCAAGGACAGCCCGGACTTAGCGCCTGCACTTGCATTGCTCGGAAGTCTCAGTAAAGAACGCTGTATCATCAACGACGTCAAAAGACTTGAATACAAAGAATCCGACCGCGCGTTCAGTATTATCGAGAACCTTAAAGCGTTTGGTACGAACATATATCGGGAGAACGATGCCATCATCATCGAAGGCACCAAAAAACCAACTGAGTCCTTGGTGGTCGATGGGCATAACGATCACCGTATCATCATGATGAGCGCGGTGGCCGCAACATGGGCCAAACGTCCGACTAAAATACTCAACGCCCATTACGTCAAAAAATCATATCCTGATTTTTTTGATCATCTTGAAAGCCTTGGTGCGAAAATCAAACGCGAAGAACGCGATACCAATGAAGCTTGATGTAAATGGCTTCCAAACTTCTTATCGTGTGACGATTTCTCGTGGATTGATAAACCGTCTGGGTCCTTATTTTAGTGAGGAAACCACCTATGTCCTTCTCACAGACGATGGTATTCCTCAGTCTTATGTGGAAAAAGTTAAGCAAGTGCTAAATCCCAAAAAGACTTTCATAATTAAGCAAGGTGAAGCTTCAAAGTGCATGAATACATATGAAGAAATTCTCCTTTCCATGCAGAAAGTTAACCTTCAAAGAAGCGGACACTTGGTCGCCCTTGGCGGCGGCGTGGTAAGTGATATTGGAGGCTTTGTGGCCGCAACTTACAAACGCGGCATTCCCTTTACGATTATTCCCACAACCCTGCTTTCCATGGTTGATGCCTCCATTGGAGGCAAGGTGGCCATAAATACACAACACGCTAAAAACAGTATTGGAACCTTTTATACGCCTGAGCAGGTGTTAATCGACCCCGATACATTAAATACCTTATCTAAACGACAACTAAACAGCGGATTGAGTGAAGTCATCAAAAGTGCTTTGATCGGTGACGAAACTTTGTTTGATGATTTGAAGCATCCATATCAGACATTAGACATAGAAATGATTATTTATAAAGCCTTAAGCGTTAAGAAGGTCTTCGTTGAAAGTGATTTTATGGATCAGGGAAAACGACAGATCCTCAACTATGGACATACCATCGGACATGCCGTTGAAAGGGAAAGTGATTTTTCCCTATTGCATGGTGAGTGTGTCGCAATAGGGATGAAACTAATGGCAAAAGACAAGCCCTATTATAAAGCATTGCTTGATGTTCTTAAACGCCATGATTTGGATTTGTCCATTCCGAGAAGCATCGACATAGATGCCCTACTGCTCCACATCAAAGAGGACAAAAAAGTATACAATGACATCCTTCATATCATAGATGTAGAAAAAGTGGGAAACGGCTTCATTAAGACAATAAAAGAAGAAGATATAAAACAAATTCTTCAAGGAGATGTGTGAAATGAGCACCTTTGGAAACCGTGTGAAAGTCAGTTTGTTCGGTGAAAGTCACGGGGCAGGTGTGGGGATTACCATCCACAATCTTCCGCCAGGATTTTTATTGGATATGGAAAGTATAGAAGCAGCTTTAGACAAAAGGCGTTCCAAACGCGCTTATTCGACTACGCGGCGTGAAAAGGATGCCTTTGAAGTTCAATCTGGCATTCTCGATAAAAAGACAACTGGGGCGCCTCTTACGTTCTTCATTGTCAATTCGGACGTCAAAAGCGCCCCTTATACCAAAGGACGCGTACGTCCAGGACATGCGGATTTTGCGGCCTACCATAAAACAGGGGGCCACTACGACCAACGAGGGGGTGGACATTTTTCAGGACGTCTCACCGCCTTGCTTGTGATATTGGGAGATGTTTCTCGGCAAATGCTTGGAAAGAAAAACGCTCTAGCGGTCTCGCACATTTTGAGCATTCACACTGAAAATGATCCTTCAATCTATGATTCCCCCCTTGATGAGGCAACCATTAAAAGGCTCTTGGACAGCGAATTCCCGGTTATTGACCTTGATAACGAGGCGTTATTTAAAGACACCATTCTCAAAGCAAAAGATGACAAAGATAGCGTCGGTGGAGTTATTGAGACCGTCCTTTTTCATGAATCAGTGGGCGCGGGTGAACCGTTCTTCGATTCATTCGAAAGCATTCTTTCTCATTTGCTTTTTAGCGTGCCTGCGGTTAAAGGTGTCTCATTCGGACGTGGATTCGACATTACTAGGATGCGTGGAAGCGAAAGCAACGATCCCATCGTGATGAATGAAGAGAATACCCCGATGTTTACTAAAAACGACATGGGCGGCATTCTCGGTGGGATTGCGAGCGGACAGCCAATAGTTTTTAAGACTGCAATTAAGCCGACCGCTTCTATCGGTAAGAAACAGCGCACTGTCAATTTAAAAGAACAAGAAGGCATTACCATAGAAAGTGGCAAGCGTCATGACCCCTGCATTGTTCCAAGAGCTTTACCTATTATCAATGCTGTGGCTTACTTCGCCTTGTTAGAACTTACACTTAGAAATGAGGGAGCAACGTGGATGAACTTACAAAATTAAGGAATGGCATCGATCATATTGATGATGCCATAATGGATTTGCTTGAGCAACGCTTTACTCTGAGCGAAGAAATCGGTCAGCTCAAGAAGAAGACGATGCTCGAAGTAACCCATCCCAATCGCGAAAAAAACATTTTGGCCAAAGCCGAAAATTTAAACCACAACGATGCGATTCGATCCATTTACAAAACCATCTTCACCCATAGTAAATCGATTCAAAAATAGAGGTTGATAATATGTATGGACTCCTTGGAAAATCATTAAAACACAGTTTATCAAAAAAAATACATGAACGCCTTAACAAAACGATTACCTACAATCTATACGAGACCGATGATCTTAAAGCATTTTTTAGAGCACGCCCCTTCAAGGCCATAAACGTAACTAACCCCTACAAGGAAGCATGTCTGCCTTATATCGATAGGTTGGATGCATCTGCAAAAGCCATCGGTGCTGTCAACACCATTGTCGATGAAGATGGCTTACTTATTGGATACAACACTGATTACAAAGCATTGAGAACAGTGATTGCAAAACATTTTCCCGCTGACACTTCTACTTTTGTAGGCATCGTTGGGAACGGAGCAACCTCCAAGACCTTGCTCAAAGCCTTGCACGATGATGGGTATGTCAATGTCATGGTATTTGCCAGGCATCCCAGTGTGAACGAAGAAAGCTTGTCAGCTATTGAAACATACACATCCCTTCGCGTATTAATCAATGCAACACCTCTAGGGATGTATCCAAACACTGAACAGTCCTTTGATTTTTCTTTAGACATCTTTAAACAATTAACACTAGTATTTGATTTGATTTACAACCCGCTTAAAACCAACCTTTTGCTTGAGGCAAAAAAAGAGAATATTCCTTATATCAATGGACTTCCCATGCTTGTAAAGCAAGCCATGTTTGCGCAAGAGATCTTTTTTGAAACATCGTTTGAAAAAATGTATGAACGTTTTTATAAATCGCTTGAAATTGAGCTTTACAACATTGTATTCATAGGACTCCCATTTAGTGGTAAATCGCATTATGGAAGGCTTTTAAGCACGTTATACGACAAGCCTTTTATCGATATTGACCAGTCCATAGAAAGACAGGAACATGCAAAAATAGAGACCCTTTTCACCACACAGGGAGAAGCTTATTTCAGAGCCCTTGAAGAAAAGAAAGTGCTCAGTATCGCAAAGAGGCATGCTCAAGTCGTTGCACCGGGTGGGGGAATCATTCAGTCTGCCTCAGCCATGCACGCGCTTATGCACAACAGCTTGATTATCTTTCTCGATCTCGATCTATCGATTTTGAGTCCCGAAAATCTTAGAAATAGGCCACTCATTCAAAACATTAACGACTTAAAATCTCTTCAGGCAAAACGCCAACCCCTTTATGAAACTTACGCCTCGATTACCATTCGAAAAGATACTTGGGACGAGGCGGTAATCATAAACCGAATCAAGGAGGCAATCGATGACTATTTTAATCATTAATGGGCCTAATTTGAATTTGCTCGGCACAAGAGAACCCGATATCTATGGAACAATGACTTATGATGAGCTTGTTGAGAATCTTATGGTGTATGCAAAGGACAGACATGTCACGGTCGATATCAAACAATCCAACTTGGAAGGCATCATCATCGATATGCTTCAGTATGCATCTCATATGGAGTATGATGCGGTCCTTTTGAATGCCGCTGCATTTACACATTACAGTTATGCCATTTACGATGCCATCAAAGCCATCAGCGTCCCTGTATACGAAGTGCACTTGAGTGACCCTTGTATGCGCGAAGAGGTATTTAGACACACCTCAGTCATTCGAAGTGCATGCAAAGCCACCTTCAAAGGCGAAGGTCTCTACAGTTACAAGAAGGCTATTGATGCCTGTATAGATGCCGCACAAGACCTAAGTGTTTTTAATTAAATTTTATTAATCTTAAAATCTGTGTTATAATTTTTTTTGATATATCCTTGACCTGAGGAGGTTAAAAACATGAACCCTTATCCTGATAAAACCCTTATTAAATATACTGCTATACTTGTTGCTTTAACCCTAATTCTTTACGGAGGCGGGATACTCTTAAGCGTCATTGATACAGGGCCTGTATGGACAGTAATCGGTACTGCTATCGATATTTACATACTGCTTGCGCACCCTTTGGTCTTTTTCCTTCTTGGAAGAAAACTCGTCAAGACGGCGAGTGTCAATACTTTTCCCAAATTCCTTTTGACTGTTATGTTTTTACTGCCGGTGGTGTCCATTACCTACATCATATTTCCATCTATAAACAGTATCTTTAACATCGAATCCGGAATCGACATTGTCTTTTTGGTTTTTGAAGGCGCTGCCTTCTTTGCCACCTTGTTCTTCTTTTTCCATTATTTAATTCGCTACGTAAAACGGACAATGGAAGCAAGAGACTTATACGCCATTCACCATTACCTCATCGGTGCACTTATCTATTTTTATTTTGTACGCTTGACTATTATTTCAACCATACAGATTACCAGCGCACTTGAAACCCTTCAATAATACAAAAGGGAATCATATCACTAAGATATGATTCCCTTTTTTTATGCAAGCATATTTAATATCGGAATGATGGTTTCGAGAATGTTTTGTTTGACCTTTCCTTTATCGATGCTTATTCGCAGTTTTTCTTGTTTATAAGCCAGCGCAATGGCCTTTGACACGCTGTTGGCTTTGGAAAAAAGGGCTTCCCCGTGGATTTCCTTGGAATGAGCCGCATCAATTACGAATGTGATGGATACTTTGGAATCAAAGACTCTCTCGACCCCGGCCTTCATGGCAAGTTGTTCATAAAGTTTTTCAAGCATGTATTCCTTGAGTTGAGCGGGCACGATTCCAAAGCGGTCCTCAAAGGCCTCTTCAAGCGCGTTCAAATCTTCAAGGGAGTTGATGTCACTAATCTTACGGTGCATCTCAATGCGCAGAGCTTCATCTGCAACATAAGATTTTGGAATATAGCGGCTTGTCGGCATCTTGACGGCGCTTCTTTTATTTTCATCGAACCTTTCTTCTTGTGGAATGTCTTTTTGTTTGTCGATTTCTTCTTTTAGTATGTCCATGAAAAGATCAATTCCTACACTGTCGATGAAACCCGACTGCTCGGTCCCTAAAATATCACCAGCTCCGCGAATGGCAAGATCGCGCGCAGCAATTTTATACCCGCTTCCAAGTTCTGTGAATTCCTTGATGGCCTGCAAGCGTTTAGAGGCTTCATCCTTCAACTGCTTGTGCTTGTCATACATTAGATAACTGTAGGCGATACGGTTGCTTCTCCCGACTCTCCCGCGGATCTGATACAACTGGGATAACCCTAGTTTATCCGCTTCATGAACGATGAGGGTATTGGCGTTTTGTATATCGATGCCCGTTTCAATTATCGTGGTTGAAATCAAGACATCGTATTTATGATCAAGGAAGGATTGCATCACGTTTTCAAGTGTCATTCGATTCATCTTTCCGTGTGCGTATGCGATTCTTGCATCTGGTACAAGTCTTTCAAGATTGAGTTGTATCTGTTTTATGTCCTCTACACGATTATAAAGGTAAAACACCTGGCCGTCTCTGCCTAATTCTCTTTCAATGGCATCCTTGATAACGTGGTCGTTTCTTCTTAAGACATAGGTTTGTATGGGGTAACGTTCCTTGGGAGGCGTCTCTATCAAACTCATCTTCTTGACACCGGTCATCGCCATCTGAAGGGTTCTCGGGATGGGTGTGGCAGAGAGAGATAACACATCCACATGTAATTTCATTTGTTTGATTTTTTCCTTGTGTTCCACACCGAAACGCTGTTCCTCATCCACAATAAGCAAGCCCAGGTCATTAAAATCAATATCCTTGGACAATAGTCGGTGTGTGCCTATGACCACATCATATTTACCTTTAGCAATCCCCTCTAAATATTCTTTTTGTTTTTTCCCTGTCACAAAGCGGTTTAAAAGTGCTACCTTGATTCCGTGTTTGGCAAGCCTTCTTTTGAAGGTGTAAAAATGCTGCCTTGTCAGGATGGTGGTAGGGGCAAGGTAAGCCACTTGTTTGTTGTCTAGTGCGGCTTTGAAAGCTGCTCTCAAGGCTACTTCGGTTTTACCATACCCCACGTCTCCACAAATAAGACGGTCCATAGGGATGGGCTTTTCCATATCTTCCTTAACCGCTTCAATCGCTGTTTGCTGATCAGGGGTTTCTTCATAAGGAAAGTCTGCTTCAAATTGATCCATGATATCAGGGTCTTTTGAATACGCAAATCCCTTGGCCTTTTCCCTTTTTGCATACAGGTCGATAAGGTGCTCGGCGATATCCTTCGCTTTCTTACGAACGCGCTGTTTCGTTTTGGCCCAGTCAGTACTCCCAAGCTTGTTGATTTTTGGTCTAACGCCCTCGTGCGCCACATACTTTTGAATGCGATGGAGATTCTCTACAGGAATGTAAAGTGTATCATCCCCTTTGTAAGCAATGGTGATATAATCGTTTGTATGATCTTTGAGCGTCATGGTCTTAATCCCTAGATAACGCCCTATCCCATGATCATAGTGAACTATAAAGTCACCTTTTTTTAAGTCCTCAGTTTTCTTTATTTTTTTTGCATCTTTAAAGACCTTTTTGGTTTTTCGCTTGGGTTTTTGTTCGATTGGATCAAAGATGGCCCCTTCATTGAGTACACTTAAGGATACGTCAAACCATTCAAAGGCGTAGGGCATATCAGCATGTACAAGGTTTATTTTGTTTTCGAAAGGACGGTCATTAGATCCTAGGAGTTTGTAATCAACACTTTTTTCTTCAAACAGGTGTTTAAGTGTTTTAAGGTGTGATTCGTGTTTCAAGGCGATGAGGGTGGTCACAAATCCGTCTTTCTTCTTAAGATCTTTTACGAGCATGTTCATGTTTTTGGTATATTGAATGGCGTGTTTGCCTCTGAGCGCGAGATGATTCGCTAAAGGACTGGGAGTGTTGAATTGATTGAGGTGGATAGCTTTGAAATGATAAAGTTTGTTTAAATCCTTAATAAATTCAAATCCGAGTAATGGATAATCCCCGTTTTCCAGCATCCAATCACTTAAATCATTTACGATACCTTTATAGGCGTTTTCAATGTCTGGGTAGTTGATATAGATGACGATAGGATCATCAAGATAATCACTCAGTGTTTCGGTAGGGGCATCCAAGAATCCCATATACCGTGACAGTCTGTCTGGTTCATCGTGGTTCTCAAGGGCCGTAAGTTCATCTTTGATTCGGTTTATAGTGTCTTTCGATAATTTGTTTGTCTCTATCTTCTCATATACCCTTGATTTGAGGATAGCCAAATCGTGATCATCGTAGAAAAATTCCGACCGGGGAAACAGTGAAAACTGTTCATGAGAGCGTTTGGACCTCTGAGAGTCCACATCAAAGGTCCTAATTGAATCAATCTCGATATCAAAAAAGTCGATACGTAATGGTTCACTGTAGCCTGCAGGAAAAATATCGATGAGGCTTCCTCTACTTGCAAATTCGCCTACTTTCCCAACTTCCGAAGCATGGGTATACCCAAGAGTCATCAATTCCTTTTTCAACGCCTCTGGTTCTAATTCATCGCCTACTCGATATGTATGCGTATGCGTGATGAACTTCTTTTTAGGCGGAAGGTATTTGAGTAACCCTGTGGGATGGGTGATTACGAGCGAGTGTTCACAGTTAAGGATTCCCTTGATTGTATCAAGTCTTTGAAACTTTAAATCTCCACTCATTGCAAGCATATCGGTGGTCAGAAACTCGTCCTGAGGAAAAAAAAACGGTACATTGTTCAACCTTACATTCAAGGCATCAAAGGTTTTCTGTGCATGATAAAGATTGTGATTGACTACAAGAACATTCCTTTTTGTATGGGTGTAGACATAATGGATAATCAAGGCATTGAGCGCTTCATTGGAGTCGCTCAATTCTATTTTATCCTTTTCAAGCATGGTTTCAATTTTTTTAAAAAAGGGTTTGTGTTTTAGAAAATCAATCAATGGTTTCATAGAGGGCCTCCACGTAAGGAATCAGGCACACAGTGTGCCTGGGGATTAAATGTATTTTAGCACGTTTTTTGTGTTAAGGCTATAAAGATGAAAAAAAGCGGCTCAGCTGAACCGCTTTGTGTCTTAATCTTCTTTATTATAGGCATTCATGATGGCTTCAAACGGCGTCTCATCGGAGAAATCTTTCATGGCATTTTTGACTTTTTCTATACTCTTTAGAACTCTATCTTTGTCTGCCTTTGCAAATTTTGATAAAACGTACGGGGCCGTAGCCATTCTTGATGGTTTGTCAATGCCGAATTTAATACGTTTGAAGGCTTGTGTATCAAGCGCACTTATAATCGATCGCATGCCGTTATGTCCACCCGCACTGCCTTTGTAACGAATACGGACTTTCGCAGTCGGCATATCAAGATCATCATAGATGACCAACATGTCTAATGTATCGATATTGTAATACTCTTTTATAAGTTGGACGGAATTTCCGGAATTGTTCATGAACGTGTGCGGTTTCAACAAAAATGTGTCTTGATAACGTGTCACTTCACCAATGAACTTTTTTTCATAGGAAAAAGATAGCCCTTGATCATGCGCAAATGCGTCCAAACAAAGAAAACCGATGTTGTGTTTTGTACGAGCATATTTTTTACCGGGATTGCCAAGACCGACAATCAATTTCATTATTTTTTAGGCTCGATGACAAGATGGCGGTTTTGTTTTTCACCTTGTGATCGGGTGGTCACATCGCGCCATTCAGCCAATTTTGTATGAATAATACGACGCTCATAGGCATTCATCGGATCAAGTTTTACAGAGACTTTGCTGCGGGCGACTTCCTTAGCGGTTTTTGTCGCAAGAATTTCTAGTTGTTTACGTCTTTGAGCTTTATAGCCCCCGATATCCACCAGTACAATCACGCGTTCATCAGTAAAAATATTTAAAAGGTTGCGAATGTAAAACTGGATGCTTTCAAGCGTTTTACCGTTTTTACCAATCAAGACCGGGTTTTCATCGGTCTCAATTAGGTAGGCAACATTGAACTCATCTTTGTTTTCAACCTTGATATCTGCTTTTATCCCCATGTTTTCAAACATGGTCTGTAAGGTAGACAAGCCAAGCTCGCTTAGATCGACATCTACACTCGCCTTCACCGTATAAGTCTTTTTGAATCCGAGCATTCTTCTTTTTTCTTCTGTATCGAAATTCAAGAAGCGTCTGCCGATTCTAAGTTGTTTTTCAGCTGCGGCTTTCGCTTCTTCAAGTGTCTTGGTTTCTATGGTCATGGATTTCATCAAATCACCTTCACGTAATGTTATTGTTTTCAAAATGGCGCTTGTAGTTCTTTTTACGATTTACGTATGTTTGAAGGAATTGGAACAAATTACCGATGACCCAGTAAAAAGCAATCCCGATATTGGTAAACGCAATCGATGTAAGCATGATTACCATGAAATAAGTCATATACTTCATTGTTTGCTGTGATTGTTTCTGTTTGGCTGAATCATACTTCTTGTTTTGCAGGTATTCAGGTTTCTTCATGGCATAACGTTGATAAAAATACATGGTTGCTCCGACAATGGCTGCAAGTAAAATGTTGACCCAATGTTCAGAGAAACTGAATGCGACGCCTGCATCTAAAGGACTACCGCCTTGAAAATCGAGGAAAAGAAATTCAAAATCAAGGTCTTGGAAGCGGTCTGTTTTGGGAAGACGTCTAACTACCTGATACATCGCAATAAAGATAGGCATCTGCAAGAAAGGAAGAAGGCACCCAAGCGGGTTGATGTTGTATTCCTTGTAGATTTGCATCATTTCTTGTTGCATCTGACGTTGAGAAGCTTCGTCTTTTTTGTCTCGATATTTTTCTTGAAGACGTTCAAGTTCGGGTTGTGCGATTTGCATGTTTGAACTCATGGCGTTGCTTTTTGAGTAAATCGGCCAACCGACAATTCGGATTAATAGTGTAACTGTGAACAGTCCAACGATGTAGTGGCCACCGGCAAAGCGAGATATTTCTACAGTCAGCTGTGCAATTTTTGTGACGATCCATTGCACCCAGGCGAATCCGCCTTCTGCATCAATCGATTGTTCATAGTGTTCAACATCGCACCCGGCCAAGGTTACGATGAACATCAACACCACGACAAGCAATAAAATTTTCCTAGTACTTTTGTTCATGAATTTTCACCTCTTAAATTTTTTTGAGCATTGATTAATTGTTTTAATTTTTTTTCTATAGATTGATACGATAACTGAGCAGCCGAGGGGCGGATTATAATGAATATATCCATACCCAAGCGCCTTTTAACATGGTTAGCAACAACCATGCGAACCTGCCTTTTGATTTTGTTGCGAGCCACTGCATTACCGTATTTTTTCCCTACACTTACCGCAAAGCGGAAATGTGAAAGCCCGTTTGGTCTTACATATAAAGAAAAGAACCCGTCAGCTTTTTTCTTACGGGCATTCAATACAGTTTTGATCTCGGAAGAATCTTTGATGCGATACTGTTTCCTCATACGAAGCCTCCTAAAATAAAAACACCTAAAAAGAAATCTTTTCAGGTGTTTGCAGGTTTTTAAGATTGGTTTAGGATTATTCGCTTGTTATGATGATGCGAGACGTTTACGGTTTTTACGGCGTCTCCTGGCGAGGATCTTGCGGCCGTCCGGAGAAGACATTCTAGCACGGAAGCCATGTTTTTTCGCTTTTTTGCGTGTGTTCGGTTGATATGTGCGTTTCACCATCAACACCTCCTAAGGCGTTCTAAAACTACGCTTATAAATTATATATAAATTGTCGGCTTGTGTCAACCATTATTTTAAAATTAGTAATGATGAAATATATGTTAACTAGTTTTCCACATTAAATTATGCCTTGTCTTCGCTCTTTACACATTTAACAATGTGGAAATGTGCATTTGTAGATTAGTCTCTTTGTGGAAACTTTGATAACTCTCAAAGCCTACTATTCAAGCGGAAATTAAGTTTTTATTGATGGGGGAAACTCGTTGTGTATAAAAAAGTTTTCCACATTTTATGTTGATAAAATTTTGTTTTCTTCTACATTTTCATATGCTAAACTATGGTAGATATCGAGGTGATTAAAAACATGGAACAACAAGCGGAGATTTGGCTTGAAGTAAAAAGTCAACTGGCGTCACAACTTGAGAGCAATACCTTTGAAGAAATATTTGAATCAGTGGATTCTGTATTCAAAGTCAGAAACAACTACATTTACCTCCTTGTAGACAATGATTTTATCAAAAAACGTATTGAGATGCTCTACCTTAAACGCATGAACCGTCTTTTGGAGTATTATGTTGATGAAAAACACGAATACCGCCTTTTAACAAAAGGGGAAGCCGAAGAAGAATTGCACCATGAAAAGTCTTTAAAAATAAACCAGCCTGATCACGAAGCGTATGATGAGGCTTATTTGAATAGTAATTTAAATTCATCGTATACCTTTAGAAACTTCGTAGTAGGCAATTCGAACCGTTTGGCCTACACGTCCTCATTAAAAGTAGCTGACCAACCCGGTGTTGTAGCCAACCCTCTTTATATATTCGGCGATGTAGGCCTTGGAAAGACCCACCTGATGCAAGGGGTCGGCAATTACATATTAGAAGGGGACATCAATACCCGTGTTCTTTATGTCAAAGCCGATAAATTCGTCGAAGACTATGTAAAATATTCTAGCAAGAAAAAATACACCGAATTCAATGATCTTTACCGAAATGTAGATGTTTTGCTTATCGATGACATTCAGTTCCTTGCCAAAAAAGAAAAAAGTCAGGAAGAGTTTTTTAAGCTATTTGAAGTCCTTCATGACCGACAAAAACAGATCGTCATCACCTCAGATCGCAAAGCATCGGACTTAAGAGATATCATGGCCCGTCTTACGTCACGATTTGCCTGGGGCGTCACCGTAGATATCAACCGGCCTGATCTTGACCATCGTATTAAAATCCTTGAAAAGAAACTCATGGCCGAAACCAATGACCCTTCATTATTTCCAACAAAGGTCATTGAGTATATTGCGAGTGTCTTTGATAATAACGTTCGTGAACTAGAAGGGGCGTTGAAACGGGTACTATTCTATTGTACCGCGTTTGACTATGATTTCACGATAGAAAATGCTGAGATTTCTTTAGCAAATCTCATTCAACCCAAGAAGTCGAGTAAAAATTTCATTAAGGACAAATTGCAAAATCTCCTTAGCATCGTCAGTGATTACTACAATATAACAACGAGCGACTTGATTTCTAAAAAACGTAAGCGTATGTACCTTTATCCAAGACAGATAGCCATGTACCTTATCAAGGATATTTATGATATCCCTTATAAAAAAATTGGCAGCTATTTTATGAACCGTGATCACTCAACCGTCATGCACTCTGTAGAAAAAATTCACAACGATTTGCAAATCGATAAAGACCTTAAACTCGATGTTGAAAAATTAAAGCACAAATGTGGAGAAAACACATAAAAACCCTCACAAAACCGCTAAAATATGGTATAATTAGATACATTTCCACATTTCCACACTCCCTAATAACAATAATCAATAAAAAACAAAATAATTAACAGAAGGTGGTTCCATGCGATTTGAAATTAATAAAGACAAACTGCTCTACCATTTGTTGATTGCTCAAAAGGCACTCTCAAACAAAACGCCTAATCCGGCATTACAAGGTGTTAAGCTTGAGGTGAAAGAAAATGCCTTGGCCATCACAACAAGTAATTCAGACATTTCTATTAATATCGTCATCGAAGACGGCGATCTTGATGTCGAGGAAAAAGGGTCAGCTCTTATTCCTGGAAAATACTTCATCGAGATTATTCGCAAACTAGATGGGCAGACAGTAACCTTTTCAAAAGCCGAAGATAATCTACTTAGAATTGAAGCGGATCACTCAGACATCACCTTGAACACCCTTGATTTAGAGGAGTATCCCAAAATTGAGTTCTCCCAAAAGGAGGCGTTCATCAAAGTCAACGTCAGAACCCTTAAGACTTTGATAAGACAAACCGCTTTTGCAACATCATCTATTGAAAATCGTCCCATATTAACTGGTGTCAACTTAACCATTGATGGCGACAAACTGAACGGGGTTGCTACTGATAGTTACCGTTTGAGCCAAAAAACCATTTCTCTTGAAGATAGCTATGACAAAATGAATGTTATCATTCCAGGAAGAAGTCTTGAAGAGCTCATGCGCATTCTAGAAGACAACCAAAATGATGTGGAGTTGCATTTTGATCAGTCCCGAGTATTGTTCAAGTATAAAAACATTCTTTTTCAAACTAGACTGTTAGAGGGAAACTATCCAGAAACGTCGAAATTGATTCCTCAAGCATACCCTGTTCAAATCAAATTCAACAAAGAACAATTGATTACATCTATCGAGCGTGCAAGTCTTCTTTCGAACCGCGATGGTCAGAACTCAATTGTAAAATTGAATATGCGCCAAGACGACACAGTTGAAATATCGTCTAATTCACCTGAAATCGGCCGTGTGCTCGAAGAAGTCTATCCGGTTGATGAAGTGGTTGGGTCACCAATAAAAATCGCCTTCAGCTCAAAATACTTCCTTGAAGCGTTGAAAGTTTTCAATTCAAGCGAGGTCACTGTGAAATTCACCGGCGAGATTCGTCCTTTCGTGATTGAAGGCGAGTATGACGATAATATGCTTCAACTCATTTTACCGGTAAAAACAGACTGATAAAAAAAGTTTTTAAAACTGTGTTCTTTCCTTAGAAGAATACAGTTTTTTTTAGGCTTAAAACCTTGCTAATTTACCTATATTTATATATAATAATACTAGTATATATTATATATAAGAAAGCAGTGATGGTTTTGAAGGATATTGAAATTAACACACCATTTATTAAATTGGGCCAATTTCTGAAGTTTGCAAATTTAGCCAACGGCGGCGGAGATGTCAAAGCGATTTTGAAAGCTGAAAATGCCAAGGTCGATGGCGAAATTGAAACACGTCGGGGGCGGAAATTATACCCTGAAATGACTGTTGAGGTGGAAGGAGAAGAAAGCTTCACCATCAAAGATGTCCACGCTTAAGAGTCTGTCACTAAAAAACTTCCGGATCTATGATACTCTGCAAACGTCTTTCAGCCCATTGATTAATATCATTCTTGGCAACAATGCCCAAGGAAAGACGTCTTTGCTTGAGGCTATTCATGCTTTGATGGTGACTAAGTCTCATAAAACGTCTTCAGATAAGGAAATGATTACCCATGATAAACCTTTTACCGTCATCAAGGGTACGTTTACTGAAGCCTCTTCAGACACAAAATTGGAATTGATACTTTCCAAGGAGGGCAAAAAGGTTAGACACAATCATATTGAGTACAGACGTTTATCTGACTATGTAGGCTTGATCAATGTTGTGATGTTTGCGCCTGAAGACTTGAACCTTGTAAAGGGTGGACCATCTGAACGTAGACGCTTCCTTGATAAAGAAATCGGTCAACTGAACAGACATTACGTCTATCATTTGAATCAATACAAACGACTGCTTAAGGAACGCAACGAGCAATTGAAAACCATGCAGAGAAAGAAACTCAAAGTCGATCCACTGCTCGATGTTTTAAGTGAACAAATGGTGCATTACAGTGCCCGTATCATGCGGGACAGAGCCCAATTCATCCTAACCCTTAAAACCAAGGTTGAAAACATTTACCAGACATTAAGCAACGAACCGTTGACTATCGACATCCGCTATGCCCCCTCTGTAAAAGGGGATATGCTAAAAGTACTCAAGAACAAACAGGCTTATGATCTTATGACGGGCAGTACTTCGATCGGGCCACATCGAGATGATTGTGGTTTTTATTATGGCGATATTCCGGTTATGCGAATAGCCTCTCAAGGACAGATACGAACCCTGGCGCTTGCTTTGAAACTTGCAGTAGTAGCGATGATCAAGGAAACAAGAAAGACCGCACCAATCGTCTTGCTTGACGATGTATTCAGTGAACTTGACGACACACGTCAAAGAAACCTACTTAACCAGTTTGACAAGGATTCACAAATATTTATTACGAGTACCTCGCTTGAAACCATGCACCTCGAACCGTTGAGTGATTATAAGGTTTTTGAGGTAGTGGCTGGAAAAATCGAAGGAGTGAAAACCCATGGAAGCACATTATGATTCCAGTAATATTCAGATTCTCGAAGGGCTGGAAGCAGTCAAAAGACGCCCTGGTATGTACATTGGCTCTACAGGACCCAAAGGCCTGCACCATCTGGTGTGGGAGATTGTTGATAATGGAGTCGACGAAGCCCTTGCAGGCTATGCAAGCGGAATTACCATAGAACTTCAGAAAGATGAAATCGTTGAAGTCATCGATGATGGTCGAGGCATTCCAGTAGACACCCATCCGAAAACAAATCTTCCCGCTGTTGAAACCATCTTGACTACCCTCCATGCAGGAGGAAAGTTCGATAATGACTCATATAAAGTTTCAGGCGGCCTTCATGGTGTCGGGGCCAGCGTTGTCAATGCGCTAAGTGAATGGTTTGAAGTCGAAATCCACCTTGATGGAAAAAAGTATTATCAACGTTATGAAAAAGGCATTACAAAATCCGAACTCGAAGAGCGTGGTTCCACAGACAAAACAGGTACACGCATCAGGTTCAAAGCCGATAGAGAAGTCTTTTCTGAAAGCAGTGTTTATGATTATGAGACCCTGCGTATTCGTATTCAACAAATGGCCTTTTTAAATAAAGCGGTTCGCTTCACCTTAAAAGATACCCGACACGCTGAAACAGTTGAAAACGAATATAAGTACGAAGGCGGAATCAAGGAATATGTGGCCTATCTCAACAAAAACAAAGTGACCCTTCATGAAAAAGTTATCTATGTAGAAGGGGAAAGAGAAAACGTTAGTGTCGAAGTGGCAATGCAGTACAACAATTCCTTCTCTCAGAATATTTTCCCCTTTGCGAACACCATTCACAACCCAGAAGGTGGAACGCATGAGGAAGGGTTTAAAATGACCCTTACAAGAATCTTGAACACTTACGGTAGGGAACAAAATATTTTTAAAAAGGATGAATCACTGCTTGGTGATGATACCCGCGAAGGGCTGACCGCCATTGTCAGTATCAAACATCCGGATCCACAATTTGCCGGTCAGACAAAAGCCAAACTCGGAAACACAGAAGTTCGTCGGGCCGTCGCAGGGGTCTTGAGCGAAGGTCTGGAACGTTTCTTGCTTGAAAACCCCAAAGACGCTAAAATCATTATAGAAAAAGCCTTGCTTGCCTCGAGAGCCCGCTTAGCTGCGAAAAAAGCACGTGAAGCCACTCGCAGAAAAAGCCCGTTAGACGGTCTAGGATTTGCTTCGAAATTAGCAGACTGCCGGGAAAAAGATCCTAAAAAAACGGAAATATACATTGTCGAGGGAGACAGTGCGGGCGGTAGTGCGAAACAAGGTCGCGATTCAGGGTTTCAAGCGATTTTGCCACTACGTGGTAAAGTCTTGAATGTTGAAAAAGCCCGCCTTGATAAAATTCTTGCCAATAAAGAGATTCTTTCCATGATTCAGGCGTTTGGCACCGGAATCGGTGATGAATTTAATGTAGATATGGCCAGGTATCACAAAATCGTCATCATGACCGATGCCGACGTGGATGGAGCACATATCCGTATTTTGATGCTTACATTCCTTTTCCGTTACATGCGTCCACTCATTGAACGAGGGTATGTGTACGTAGCTCAGCCACCACTTTACAAACTTCAACAGGGGAAATACGTTGATTACGCATTTAGTGACGAAGAAATGGAAGAAAAACAGTCCAAGTTATCCCAAAGAGCAAAAATCCAGCGTTACAAAGGACTTGGTGAGATGAATCCCACACAACTTTGGGAAACCACGATGGATCCAAATTTCCGGACCCTCCTCAAAGTCACGATGGACGACGCAATGGAAGCCGATACAATTTTCAGTGCACTCATGGGCGATGACGTGCAGGAACGCAAGGATTTTATTCAAAAAAACGCTCAATACGTAGAAAATCTTGACATTTAGGAGAGGTATATATGGACGACACAATGAACCCAACCACGTTTGATAGAATTACAGATTTGCAAATAACGAGTGAAATGAAAAAATCATTTCTGAGTTATGCCATGAGTGTTATTGTATCACGGGCCCTTCCAGATGTGCGAGACGGGCTTAAACCAGTTCATAGACGTATTTTATATGGCATGGAGGAACTCGGAGTCTTTCCGAATTCAGCCTTTAAGAAAAGTGCGAGAATCGTCGGGGACGTCATGGGTAAATACCACCCCCACGGGGACAGTGCTATTTATGATGCGATGGTGCGTATGGCTCAGTTATTCTCATACCGCTACCCATTGGTAAACGGACACGGAAACTTTGGCTCCATCGACGGGGACGGCGCTGCAGCCATGCGTTATACAGAAGCCAAAATGACCAAACTCTCACAAGAAATGCTAAAGGACATTAAGAAAAACACCATTGATTTTGCCGACAACTATGATGGAACGGAACGCGAGCCGGTAGTCCTTCCTTCAAAATTCCCCAACCTTCTTGTAAACGGATCGACAGGAATAGCGGTAGGAATGGCTACGAACATTCCACCACATAATTTGAGCGAAATCATCGACGGTACAATTGCCATGATGGACAATCCTGATATTGATGTCGATGGGCTCATGCACCATATCAAAGGCCCTGACTTCCCTACAGGAGGCATCATCATGGGGCTTTCAGGCTTGCGTCAGGCTTACGAGACTGGGAACGGATCCATTAAGGTCCGTGCTAAAGCGCACATTGACCAACTTGCAAGTGGGAAAAGCGTCATTACGGTTACGGAAATTCCTTATCAGGTCAACAAGACAAGACTGATTGAAAAAATTGCCGAGTTGGCCAAGGAAAAACGCATTGAAGGTATTACGGATTTGCGTGATGAATCCAACCGGGAAGGCATCAAAATTGTGATTGAACTTAGGAAAAGTGCCAATGCGGAAGTGACCCTCAACAATCTTTACAAATTCACCCCGCTGCAAACGTCTTTCGGGATCAACATGCTCGCTCTGGTCAATCAAAGACCTATCGTGCTACCATTGAAAGATTCCCTTTATCACTACATCAACCACCAAGTCGAAGTACTTGTGAGAAGAACGCAGTTCGAACTTGATAAGGCCAAAGCCCGTGCACACATTCTTGAGGGACTTTTAAAGGCCCTTGACAATATCGACGACATCATCGCGATTATTCGAAAAGCTTATGATGATGCTCAGCAACAGCTCATGGTCGCATTTGAATTCTCAGAAGACCAAGCCAAAGCCATTCTCGAAATGCGCCTTAGAAAACTCAGTGGTCTTGAACGTGAGAAGATCACCAATGAGTTAGAAGACTTAAAGGGCAAGATTATGGAATATGAAACTATTCTTGCCAGTGAAGAAAATCAAAAAGAAGTCATTAAGGAAGACCTTCTAACCCTCAAAGACACCTATCATAGCGATAGACGAAGCGAAATTTCACTATCTCTTGATCTAGACATGGAAGATGAAGATTTGATCCCCGAGGAAGAAGTATTGATAACAATTACACAAGGTGGGTATTGCAAACGCATGAAATCTGAAACCTACAAAATACAAAATCGTGGGGGCAAGGGCATGACTGGCATCAAAATGCATGATGATGATGCGGTTGAACATCTGCTATATACCTCGACGCATGATTTTGTGCTGTTCTTTACCAACCTTGGACGCGTATACAAAATCAAAGGGTATAAGATTCCTCAGTTTGGAAGAACTTCGAAAGGCTTGCCAGTCGTCAACTTCTTGAATTTGGAAGAAGGGGAATTTTTGCAGGCTGTCACCACCATTAAGGATTTTGAAAGCGAAGAGCACCTTTTCTTCACCACCAAGTTCGGCGTTGTCAAAAGAACCCCGGTCGCTGCGTATAAAAACATCAGGACCTCGGGGATAAGAGCCATTACCCTCAAAGAAGGCGATGAACTCCATGATGTCAAGCGCACTCAAGGCAATCAAGACATCATTCTCGGAGCATCCAACGGGAAAGCCATTCGCTTCAACGAATTAGATGTACGCCCTATGGGACGTACCGCAAGCGGTGTTCGAGGCATTCTCTTAAATCAAGGAGAAAGGGTCGTAGGGACCGCCCTTGTAGGGGAAGAGAAAGATCAAATTCTCGTAGTTAGCGAATTAGGCTTCGGAAAACGGACTTCGATTGCACAATACCGCCAGCAAAATCGGGGAGGGAAAGGGGTCAAGACCTTAAACATCACACAAAAGAACGGCCCACTAGTACGTTTGATTGGAGTTAACGGGGATGAAGACCTCATCATTCTGAGCGACAGAGGCACAATGATTCGAATGGCCGTAAGCCAGATTTCAACCAGTTCGAGGGCGACGCAAGGCGTTAGACTCATTCGTCTTAGTGAAGGACATCAAGTCGCAAGCACGACCCTTGTTCCTCACGAAGAAGATGAAGAGACGGTGGAACCACTAAAAGATGACGGCGCCTTAAAAGCCCCTTCAGAAGATGAAACATCTCAAGAATAATCCATGTTAATATCCTGATTGACAATGTGCGGTCTATTTGCTAAAGTAAACTTAACAAATAAAGCGATGACAGGACTTAGTAGTTTTTCTGTGATCTCAGAGAGCCGGTGCAAGGTGTAAACCGGTATCACACGAAATGAATTCCACCCTAGAGCGGCTTCTAATCAATTTCCGGTACCTGCCGTTATCAGGCTTGAGTGGATGTGTAATACATCAATCAGGGTGGCAATACGAGTCTCTTGCTCGTCCCTTTAAAGGGACGGGCTTTTTTATATCAATCATTAAACAGGAGGGTTTATAGATGTTAGACATAAAAATTCTAAGAAATAATATCAAAAACGTCATCAAAAGACTGGAAACAAGAGGCGAGGACTTTTCGCATTTGCATGAAGTGCTTTCTAACGACGAAGCACGAAGAACCATTATCCAGGAAGTGGAGCGCTTAAAAAAAGAGCGCAACGAGACGAGTAAACTCATCGGAAAGTACAAGCGTGAGGGCAAAGACACGACCAGTATTTTAGAAAAAATAAACAATAACAAAGACCAAATAAGTGCCTTGCAATCTAAAAGACAGTCTCTTGAAGAGGCTATAAACGATACCCTTTTAAGAACCCCGAATCTACCTCATGAAGGGGGCCCTCTAGGCAAGGACGATACAGAAAATGCAGTACTGAGACACGTTGGTGAAATTCCTGAATTCGACTTCGAGCCCAAACCTCATTGGGATCTTGGGACCGAACTGGACATCCTTGATTTCAAAAGAGCGGCAAAAGTGGCTGCCAGTCGCTTTACCATTTATAAAGGGTTAGGGTCTCGTTTGGAACGAGGTCTTATCAATTTCATGCTCGATATGCATGTCGAGGACCACGGCTATTTAGAATTGATGTTGCCATACATCGTTAACAAAAAAAGCATGACGGCGACAGGTCAACTTCCAAAATTTGAAGAGGATGCGTTCAAACTTACCGATGAACGTGAACTTTATTTGAATCCTACAGCCGAAGTGCCGGGTATTAATATGCATCGCGACGAAATCCTTGAAGGCGCTGAACTGCCTAAAAAGTATGTCGCTTTTACTACGGCATTTAGACAAGAAGCGGGTAGCGCAGGACGGGATACCCGCGGGATTATCCGTCAACACCAGTTTAACAAAGTGGAGCTAATCAAATTTTCAAAACCCGAAGAATCTTATGAAGAACTGGACAAAATGCTTGAAAACAGTGAGAACATATTGAAAGCCCTCAAATTGCCATACAGAATTGTAGAAATATGTAGCGGGGATTTAGGGTTCTCGATGGCCAAAACCTACGACATCGAAGTATATCTGCCCTTTTATGGGACCTATAGAGAAATTGCCAGTATCTCAAATGCGGAAGATTACCAGGCAAGAAGAGGCAATATCAAATACCGCCCTTTCAAAGATAGCAAACCTGAATATCTACATACCTTAAACGGATCAGGGTTGGCCGTTGGTAGAACCGTAGTCGCCATTTTGGAAAACTACCAGCAAGCCGATGGATCGATAAAGGTCCCTAAAGTTCTTAGGAGTATTTTGAAAACAGATTATATCAAAAAAATGAAGGAGGCATAGCATGTTTAAAGTTCAAAAGCGTTTGGAGCTGACCACGGAAAGCAAACCGCTCATTATCAGTGACAACTTAAAAAACATTTGGGTAAAAAGCTTAGATGAAGCCCTGAAAGGTGAAATCAAAGCCCTTGAAAAAGATACTTATTCATGCATTAGGACTCTCGGCCTATTGGAAATGGATTGTGTATACGTCGTTTCAAGTCGCGCACTTAAAGACCCAAAAAAAGCAGAAGAAGCGCTGGCGTTCATCAAGGATTTGGCCCAGGCGCCTTTGATTGTGTCTGAATCGTTTGATGAAGAGGATATAGCTTTGCTTTTTGAGATGGTTGTTAGAATACAATACACGTTCAATACGTTCAAAAAGGACAGTGTAAATCCTATTGACATCCATTATGTGGATCATTTTGAGAGAAAAAAATCTATTGCAAAAGGCATTGCGCTCGGTGAAGCGGTCAATTTTACTCGTGACTTGATCAATACACCTTACAATCATTTAAATGCAGAAAAACTCGCGGCTATCGCGAATAATCTGGCCAAGGATGAAAACACTTCTCTTAGAATCTATGATAAGAAAGAGTGTGAAAAGATGGGGATGGGAGCGTTCCTCGGAGTCAATGGCGGAAGCAAGGATGACCCTCAGTTTATCCATCTAAAATACCAAACCAAGGACGCCATTAAAGACCACGTAGCACTCGTGGGTAAAGGCGTCATGTATGATACTGGAGGGTATTCGCTTAAAACCCCTACAAGCATGCCATCCATGAAAATGGATATGGGTGGAGCTGCAACCGTGCTTGGAACCCTGAAAGCCTTGCAAGCTGTTCGATCAAAAGCGAATGTGAGTGTTATCATCGCGGCTACAGATAACCGTATCGGTGACGATGCGATTGTTCCCGACGACATTTTAAAAAGTGCAGAAGGGACCACCATTGAAGTTATTTCAACGGACGCAGAAGGGCGTTTGACGCTAGCAGATGCCCTTTGGTATGCTCAAAAAGAAGGCGCAACCAAGATTATTGACGTGGCAACCCTTACAGGGAATGTCATTGGGGCTTTGGGGGATGAAGTGACTGGCGTTTTCACCAATGACACCAAATTCTTAAAAGCATTTGAAGACAGTGCCAAAAAGTCCAAGGAACTTGTGTGGCATCTTCCAATAATGGATCCACATAGGGACCAACTAAAAAGTTACAGTGCGGATATGAAAAATAAAGGCTCACGCATGGGAGGCGCTAGCATTGCAGGCGCCTTCTTGGAACATTTTGTGGATAAAAAAGTCCCATGGCTTCACTTAGATATAGCAGGTACCGCCTACAACGAAAAAACCGGTGCAACTGGCACTATGGTTCGCACACTCGTTAACATGTTTGATTAAAAAATAAGGAAGGGCTCATTTTATTAAAGAGTCCTTCCTTATTTTAACTTTTAAAGATCTACAAAGCGTCTCTGATGGTTTTTTGAAGTGCTTTGAAAGCATCTTCATCATAGTCATCGGCATGGTTGACACTTGAAATGACCATGCCGTCATCTTCATACCTGGGAATCAAGTGGATATGGAAATGATACACACTTTGCAGGGGCTTGTCGTTATTGTTTAAAATGTTGAGACCAATTGGTTTAAACGCTTTCTTAAGCGCATTCGCTACTTTTGGAACGGTTTTGAATACGTTGTAGGCTGTTTCATCATCTAGTGAATAGACGTTTGGTACATGTTTTTTTGGAATGAGCAATGTATGGCCTTTGGTCCCTTGTGTAATGTCCAAAAATGCATAGACATGGTCGTCTTCATACACCTTGTAGGAAGGGATGTCACCGCTGACAATTTTACAAAATATGCAATCGTTCATTGTTGACCTCCTAAAAATTATTTTGTAGGATGGTAAATAAGTCATCCATTGTTTCGATGATATAATCTGGGGATACGTTGGTTAAAACACTTAAATCCTTGATGGTCCATTTGACACCGGCACTTAATATGCCGGCGCTTTTTGCAGAAAGAATATCACTTGCATTATCACCAATCATAAGGGCTTTGTCAACATTGTTGAAGTGGTTGAGAGCAACGTCAACCGCTGCTTTATCGGGTTTTGGGTTTTCAACGTCGTCTAAAGTCACTATCACGTCGAATAAAGATTTCAAATCAAAATGTAAAAGACTGGGTTGAGCGGAAATAAGAAATTTGCTTGTGACTATTGCCAGGTTGTAGTTCATTGATTTCAATGTCTTCAAAGCGTCATAAACGCCCTCGTAAAGATAGAAATATTCGTGTTCATGTCGTTTATAAAATTCTCGGTATGTTTCAATCATTTTTTTTACTTTAAAGGGACTTTTTGTATACATAGAAAATATTTCTCCAAGAGGTGGTCCAATCATATCAATGATGTCCTGCCTTGAAAAAGCGTTGTTGGGAAGATGAGTATTGAAAGCATGTTTATAACTTTCAAGAATGATTTCGTTGGTATTGACAAGCGTCCCGTCCAAATCAAATAGAAGGGTATTTATTTTACTCAATATTTCACCACTTTCATGTACCCATAGTGTAACATGCAATCTAGTGTTTAACGCCCGCTTTGATTGTAAAAATACAATTTATCTTTTATAATGGATGAAGATAGGAGTGATATACATGGCGAATATTATAGATACGCTAAAAGAAAAAATCAAAGGGAAAGACATCTCAATTGTATTTCCAGAATTAGAAGATTCACGTGTAATAGAAGCAGCTCAAAAATTGGGACGTGAAGGCATTATTAAACCGGTGCTGATTGGGGATCCAGATAAAATTGTTGGGGACGTCTCAATGTGTGAAATCATCAATCCAGCGACCTTCTCACAGTACAACGAATTTGTCCAAGCGCTTGTTGAAAGACGCGCTGGTAAATGCACGTATGAACAAGCACAAGAAATGCTTAAAAAAAGCAATTATTTCGGAACGATGCTTGTGTACATGAATCAAGCATCAGGACTGGTAAGTGGAGCGGCACATTCAACCGCAGACACCGTTCGCCCGGCTTTGCAGATTATTAAGACAAAACCAGGAATAAGCCGAACGTTCGGATATTTCCTAATGGCTCGAGGTGAAGAAAAATATATCTTTGCGGACTGTGCGATTAACCCTAATCCTGATGCTGAAGCGTTAGCAGAAATGGCAGTGGAATCAGCAAAGGCAGCAGAGATGTATGGCATTGATCCCAAAGTTGCCATGCTTTCGTTCTCCACGAATGGCAGTGCAGAAAATGAAATGACTGAAAAGGTTGTTAAAGCGACCAAACTTGCCAAAAACAAGAATTCAGGATATATGATTGATGGCGAAATGCAGTTCGACGCCGCTTTTGTACCATCGATTGGTGAGAAGAAATTCAAGGGAAGTAAGGTTGCTGGGCATGCCAATACGTTTATCTTCCCTGATTTGAATTCTGGAAATATCGGCTATAAAATTGCACAACGTCTAGGGAAATTTGAAGCAATGGGCCCAGTACTTGCCGGCCTGAATAAGCCTGTTAACGATTTATCTCGAGGCTGTTCTGCGGATGATGCCTACAATACCGCAATCATTACTGCAGCACAAAGCGTTCTTTAAGTGTGATCATTCAAAGATATCAAAGCACATAAAAGCTTTGATATCTTTTTTATTTTGTACAGGTGCGGTTTAAAGGTTAAAATGCTATACTGTATTATAGAGAGGGATTGATAAAGTGACTGAGAAAAAAAAACAAGCTTTAATAGTATACAATCCCCATAGCGGTAACGGAACAATACGTAAAAAAATTCCGGAAATAAAAAATAGACTTTCTGATATGGGTTTCACGTGTAACATAAAGACCACTGATTATCCTGGGCATGCGAAAGAACTTGTAAAAAGCGCACCTGATGAATCCCGAGGGTTATTGGTTGTTATTGGAGGGGACGGAACCTTCAATGAGTGCATGAGTGGTGTTATGGAATCTCAAATTACCCCTTTGATAGGGTATTTACCAGCGGGAACATCCTGTGATATTGCGAAAAGCCTCGGGATTCCGAAAAATTTTAGTAAGGCCTTAGATATCATTGAAGAAGACATTCGTGTAAGCATGGATGTCGGGAGAAGTTCTCAAGGGTATTTTACGTATGTATCAGCACTTGGTAACTACGTTGATGTCAGTTATACCACGTCGTCTTTTCTAAAAAAACGACTAGGGTACTTAGCGTATATTATAAAAGGTGTAAAGGAATTTTTTACCATCAAAAGAATGCGAATCAGTGTCAAGTTGGATGGTAAAAGAATTAAACTTCGCCATTATTCTCTTATACTTGTGTTAAACACAAGACAAGTGGCAGGGTTTAAAGTGGTATCGTTGCCTGAACTCGATGATGGTAAAATGGAAGTCATCTTATTTAAATACGTTCCTTTTATAAACAACTTGCTTTTTTTGTTAAGTTTTATCTTCAAAATCAGAAATTTTCCAGGCATTAAACACCATAGAGTTCGCAGTGTTGAATTTTCTACTCTGACTTCGAATCGCTGGAATCTTGATGGTGAAGGTAAAAAGAGTGGACATCAGTTAATTGAAGTCGACTCAAAAGCGCTGCGTATCATTATCAACAAACAAAGAAAATACCTCTTTATAAATCAAGGAGTTTAAAATGACAAAAAATGATTCTATAATTGTAGTTGAAGGGAACCATGACAAAGCCCGTATAAAACAGGTGTTTCCGAAAGCCGACGTTATGATCACTAACGGTAGGGAAATATCAGATGAGACATTGAAGGCACTTAAGCATGCAAACGAGAACAGAGGATTGTTGCTCTTTTTGGACCCTGATAACCCAGGAGAAATGATTAGAAAGAAAATCAATGACTATGTAGGGGAGACTGAGCACGCGTTCTTGGCCAAAGAACACTGTATTGACCATCAAAAAGGCAAAGTGGGCATTGAACACGCATCGACTGATAAAATCCGTGAAGCTTTGAACACCCAAGCCTATGAACCTACAGAAAAAAACACGGATTTGACCCATGTGGATTTAATGCGTTATGGTCTTGTTGGACATAAGGGATCAAAACAGAAAAGAGATTATCTGTGCAGACAATTAGCGATTGGACTTGCAAATGGTAAAACGCTTTTGAAGAAACTTGACATGTTCGGAATAACTAAAGAAGACATAGAGAAGGTGATTGAATGATAAAGTCCACACAGAACCATGTTAGAGGCCTGCTTAGAATCAACAAGCTCAATGTAAAAAAACGGTTTGGTCAGAACTACCTTCTTGATGACAATATTTTGAAAAAAATCGTAAAAACCTCGCAGGTGTCTTCTTCGTCCAATGTCATAGAAATAGGTCCAGGGCTAGGCAGTTTGACAAGGTATTTGATTGAATCATCTAAAACATTGCTTGCCTATGAGATCGATAGGGACTTATCAGAAATTCTTCTAGAGATGTTTGAAGGAAGAGAGGATTTCATCTTGAAATCCACTGACTTTTTAAAAGTTGACATAGAGAAAGACATTAAAGAAGCGTTCGGTGATATCTTTGGGGTAACGATTGTGGCTAATTTACCTTATTATATTACGACTCCGATAATTATGAAGTGTTTAGAAAGCTCCCAAAGACTATCACGAATGGTATTCATGATGCAAAACGAAGTTGCACTAAGATTGGCTGCTAAGCCGAATACTAAAGCTTACAACGCACTCAGTGTCATCATTCAGTATAAAACCAATACGAAATTTGTGTTTAAAGTTCCAAGGACAGTATTTCTGCCGGTGCCCGATGTAGATAGTGCCATCATCAGCATGGATATTATTCCTAGGCATGAAAGGGCAGCCAAGGACGAAGCGTTTCTATTTAACTTCATAAAACAGTCATTTAAACAAAAACGCAAAACCCTTATAAATAATCTTCATGCAGCTTATGAATTGCCAAAAGAATCTATCAGAAACTTCTTATATGTAAACGGGTATAAAGAAACGCTTAGAGCTGAAGCGATTACAGTCAATGAATTTGTAAATATAAGCGAAGCATTTAGAAACAAATTGCTTTAAGTTACACGTGGAACATAAATGATGAAGGGGGATATAACATGAAAGAAAAAGCATATGCCAAAATCAATCTTTATCTAGATGTACTTGGTAAGCGACCCGATGACTATCATGATTTAGAAATGATCATGGTTCCCGTAAAACTCCATGACACGTTGGATTTTTCCAAACGGGAGGACCATGAAATAAAGGTGACATCCAATGTCGAGATTACCGATAAACCCGAGGATAATCTGGTGTACGAAATTGCGTCTTTCATTATGCAACTCTACAATTTGAAACACGGTATTAATATCCATATTGAAAAACGCATTCCTATTGCGGCTGGACTTGCCGGGGGAAGTTCCGATGGAGCAGCAACCTTCCGGGCAATGAACAAGCTTTTCAAATTAAAACTCACGAAGGAAGAAATGGCAAAAATGGCTGAAGGCTACGGAGCCGATATCCCGTTTTGCATACACACCAAAGCATCCATTGCTAGAGGCAAAGGGGAAAAATTATTTTTTTTAAACAAGAAATTAAATATTCCTGTGTTGATTATAACGCCTGATATCAAAGTCCTCACAAAAAAAGTTTATCAACAAGTGGATATTGCCAAAGTTCCCAAAGTGAAAATAACCTCCATGTCAAATGCCATTTACAATCAAAATTACGAACTTTTTACAAAAGAAGCGCACAATGCTTTAGAACCATTCGCTTTTGAATTGTATCCGGAAATAAAAGAATTGAAGACAGCGCTTGAAGCCTACAATCCAGATTTGGTCTTAATGAGCGGATCAGGGCCTTCGATAATGGTATTTGATGCAGATAAGAAGTTGCTCGAGAGGATTTCTATTGATTATAACGAAGGTTACCGGGTGAATCTTACTAAAACCCTTTGATTATGCGCTTTGTTTAATTTTAATTTATTTGAAAACGTTTTAAACATGTGGTATAATCCGAGATATAAGTGAAAAGACATAAAATTGCGGGGTGGAGACTGATGGAAATCACCGATGTGAGAGTCAAAAAGTTCAATAGCGATAATCGTTTGAAAGCTATTGCAGCTATTACCATTGACGATTGTTTCGTGGTTCATGAGTTGCGTATCATTGATGGTAAGGACGGCCTGTTCGTAGCAATGCCAAGCCGAAAAATGCCTAATGGTGAGTTTAAGGATGTTGCGCATCCAATCAACCAGGAAACCAGGAATCGCATTGAATCTGTTGTGATTGAAGCGTATGAGAATCTTGAAGTAGAAGTGTAGAATCAGGTATGGGATGAGTGCAACTTAAAATGTTGCACTTTGTTTTGGATAAGGGTTTAAAAAATCTATAAATGAAGTATACTAGAAGTGTAAAAAATAGGTGTTAATAATGTGGAGGCTATAACAAAAAATGGCAATATTAGATGGTCAAAAAGTTAAGCTTTTTTCTTTGAGCGCAAACAAAGAACTTGCAAAAGAAATATCTGAATATACCAAGATCCCCCTAAGTAAATGTGAAGTTAAGCGGTTTGCCGATGGTGAAATTGGTGTCAATATTGAAGAAACCGTTCGCGGACATCATGTATTTATCATTCAACCCACTCATCCACCGGTCAACGAGAACCTGATGGAACTCCTGATTATGATTGATGCAGTCAAAAGAGCATCTTCCAAAAGTGTTCAAGTCGTGATGCCTTACTACGGGTATTCAAGACAAGATAGAAAGTCATCTTCAAGACAACCAATTTCCGCAAAATTGGTGGCAAATCTAATTGTTACCGCTGGTGCTGATCGCGTAGTATCAATGGACCTTCATGCGGGACAAATTCAAGGCTTCTTTGATATTCCTATCGACAACTTCAGAGGCATGCCAATCCTTGTGGACTATTTTCGTAAACGCTTAAAAGGTAAAGATATCGTTATCGTCTCCCCAGACCATGGAGGTGCGGTAAGAGCCCGACAAATGGGGAACGCGCTCCATGCTCCGATTGCCATTATCGATAAAAGTCGCCCGAAAGACAACGAAGTGGAAGTCATGGGTATTGTCGGAGATGTCAAAGGAAAAACGGCTATCATCATCGATGATCTAATTGATACTGCCGGCACTATTACACGTGCTTCAGAAGCGTTGAAAGACGCAGGGGCTTTGGAAGTATTCGCAGCTTGTACCCATCCAATATTATCACACCCTGCAGTTGAAAGACTTGAAAAAAGTGCCATTGAGGAAGTCATTACCACCAACACCATTGAACTCACAAAGGATAAAGAATCTAGTAAGCTCAAACAATTGAGCATTGCGCCTCTTTTAGGCCAAGGAATCATGAATATCATATTGGATAAACCTTTGAGTGCCCTCTTCAATCCCTCAAAAGATTAAATAAAAAACGCGGCCGTCTTTAAGTTAAGACGGCCGCGTCTATTTTATTCGTTATCCAGCGTATCGTAATTAAACAAGAAAGGGTCTTCTTTTTTTGAAGGTTCCTCAGAATCTCTGTCCACGCCGGCCCCTTCAAAGACAACATAAGTACCACCGATTAAATCGTGTAAGCCACGGTGATCACTGCGAGCTAAAATCATGATGAAGGAAAGGAAAAGCACAAAGGTAGTGATAAACCCAAAAGGTGTGGTAATACTGTCGTAAAAAGAATATTTATTAAAAAGAAGTACAAATAACAAAATTGCGTTAATAAACACCCCATAAAGCATTACAGCTCTTATCAAATGCGTGATAAAAGAAGGCTGGGTTCCATCAACTTTAACGGCTTTGATGTGAAACATTTTCTTGCCGAGGGTTTGTCCTTTTGTCTTGGTAGGGATTAACGCGTAATAAATAAGCCCAGAGACGAGCCCTGCCCCAATCGAGAGAAGGGAATAAGTAATGTAGGTTTCACTCACAGTACCTTCTATAGTGTAGTCTAGAAGACTTTGATAAAGGTTTTCATAGCCTGTAAAAGGCCAAATCATAAGAAGTAAAATACCAATTGTGAATGAGTAAATGAGATAATCGATGAATGCTGCAAGTAATCTGGATCCAGGTGTTGCGAGGGTGTGCGGTGTTTGATTGCTGTTCATTGAATCCCTCCGTTTTATTAAGTAGTTTAAGTATATATTATTTTGTTAGTGTTGACAAATAAAGGTGACAGTATATAATGAATTTGTAAAACGTTGAACGGAGAAGTAGTCTGTTTTCTTCTTTATAGCGAATCTGGGATGGTGTAAGCCAGTTAAAGATAGACAGATGAATAACACCGGGAGTGATGGAAGAATTAAGTAGACCCATCCGTATGCCTTCGTTACAGGTTTGAGAGCACTATGTGAATTAAGGTGGTACCGCGATTATTCGTCCTTATGTTATTAGGGATGTTTTTTTATTTTAAGGAGGTTTTCATATGGCAACAGTCAAAGAAATATTTAAACATTATGCAACCATGGAAGGCAAACAGGTCAGACTTTCAGGGTGGGTGAGAAATCATCGCCCTCAAAAGGCATTTGGATTCATCAATCTTAATGATGGAAGTTTTTTCGAGACGATACAGGTGGTCTATGAAGAATCTCTTGGAAATTTTGATGCAATCAAGAAAATCCGCATTGGTTCGGCACTTAACATTACAGGCACGGTTGTTTTGACGCCTAAGCGCAATCAGCCGTTTGAGATAAAAGCCGACGCAATCGAGGTAGAAGGCGATAGCCAGGAAGACTATCCGATGCAACCGAAAAGACATAGCCGTGAATTCTTGCGTAAAAATGCGCATTTGCGCCCAAGAACGAACCTTTTTACAGCGGTTTTCCGCGTAAGAAGCATACTGACGCACGCCATTCATTCCTTCTTTGATGAAAGAGAGTTCATTCATCTTGCAAGTCCGATTATTACCGCGAGTGATGCTGAGGGTGCGGGAGAGATGTTTAAAGTGACCACGCTGAAGCCCGAAGACTTCAAAAAAGAAGACCCGTTCAAGAACGACTTTTTCAAAAAGGCTACGAAGTTGACCGTATCAGGTCAACTTCAAGCGGAATGCTTCGCGCAAGCGTTCAGAAACGTCTATACGTTTGGTCCGACCTTCAGAGCTGAGGCTTCTCACACTACGACGCATGCATCGGAATTTTGGATGGTAGAACCCGAAATGGCCTTTTGTGATTTGAACAAAGACATGGACAATGCTGAAGCGTTCGTACGTTATCTTGTGAGGACAGTCTTAGAAAAAGCGCCTCATGAAATCGAATTTTTAAATAAATTTGTGGACAAGACACTGAAAGCTAAACTTGATAAGGTGGTGGCGGCTGATTACGTGAGAATCACCCATAAAAAAGCGGTGTCCCTTTTAAAAGGGGCCAAGGAAACGTTTGAAAACATTCCTGATCCCCTTGGAGATCTCGCAAGTGAACATGAAAAGTACTTGGTAAAGTATTTCGACGGGCCAGTGTTTGTCACAGATTGGCCAAAGGACACCAAAGCCTTTTATATGCGTCTCAATGATGATGGAAAGACAGTGGCGGCTATGGACTTGATTGTGCCGGGTTCTGGTGAACTCATCGGTGGATCACAGCGTGAAGAGCGTTTAGACGTCCTTAAAAAACGTATGCGCGAAATGAATGTCAGTGAAGAGGAACTTTGGTGGTACTTAGACCTTAGAAAATACGGAACAACCAAACATGCCGGGTACGGTCTTGGATTTGATCGCATGCTGATGTATGTGACAGGCGTCGCAAACATTCGTGACGTTATTCCCTTCCCAAGAACTCCAAACAATTGTGAATTCTAAACATAGATAGTAAAAAGCCTGTGATCGTTTGATCGCAGGCTTTTTTATTGAATGAATGATTATTTTTTAGCGTTGTATGAAGCTTTGGACTTGGTTTTATTCGAACTTGAGTCGCCGCTTAGTTTATTGGCTTCTGAAGTTGGAAGTGACGCTTCTGATTTAAACGATTCAGCCATTGCGGAAGTAAGTCCCGCAATGCCTTGTAAATCAGATGGTATGATGAGTTTCGTAGCTTGTCCGTCAGCAACCTTTTCCATCGCTTTGTAAGCTTCTAAGCGAAGGAAGGCTTCGTCTGCGCCGGCACCTTTAATGAATTCAATACCTTTAGCAGTCGCTTCCTGGACACTTCTGATGGCTTCAGCTTGACCTTGTGCTTCAAGAATACGTGTTTGTTTTTCACCATCAGCTCTAAGGATTCGAGCTTCTTTTTCACCTTCAGCGTTCAAGATTGAAGAGCGTTTGTTCCCTTCAGCGGAAAGGATAACTTGGCGTTTTTCACGTTCAGCACGCATTTGTTTTTCCATCGCTTCTCGAATATCTTTAGGTGGAATGATGTTCTTGACTTCGACACGATTAATTTTAATACCCCAAGGGTCGGTTGCTTCATCGAGGATATTACGCATCTTCCCGTTGATGTAGTCCCTTGAAGTAAGGGATTCATCAAGTTCCAAGTCACCGATGATGTTACGCAGTGTGGTGGCCGTGATGTTCTCAATCGCTTTGATAGGGAAGTTTACGCCGTAAGTATAAAGCTTTGGATCCGTGATTTGAAAGAAAACGACCGTATCAATCTGCATCGTGACGTTGTCTTTCGTAATGACCGGTTGTGGGTCAAAATCAACAACTTTTTCTTTGATGGATACTTTGAGTTTTGTTCTGTCAATGAAAGGGATTAGGAAGTGAATACCGACATCCCAAGTTGCATAATATCCCCCGAGACGTTCAACGATATAACGGTTTGCCTGGGTGACAATGGTGAAGCGGGTCCCAAGATAAACAAGAATAACAACAATAATGACAATGGTAAGAATAATTCCGAATGATCCAGTCATACTTTAATTCCTCCTTGAATTGATTAATCTCAAAAAGGATATACGATATCCTTTAAGAGTATTCTGGTGCCTGAAACATGGTCTCTGATGGTTTTTCTACTTCGAGTGAAGCTTATAAGCAGGAAGTCTATCCATATACCGAATGAGACTGTGAAAACCCAGAAAAAAGATTTCCACAAGACTTCCCTTATAAAGAGGGTCCACCAACTGATGCGTCCGGACATATAAATTTTCATCGCACGTCTGCCCAGGGTTTGTCCTCTTGTGAATCCGTTATACAAGTAATTAACCAACGTGGCTAGTGCCAAATGAAATACAAGAGCCCAATAAATATAAGTCATGGCTGAATCGAAACGTTGATTGTATTCGGTTTCCAAAGCTGCGTAGGCTGCTTCATAATCGGATTGCGTATAACTGTCTTCCGTTTCAAGTCGATCATCAAGGGCATCAACTTCATTGTTAAAGTCGTCTGCCTGATTGATCATTTCATTGATTGAGCCAGGTTCATAGTTTGTAGTTGCTTCTATGAAGGGAGAAACAAATAAAGTGAATAGAGTGAATACGACAAGTAAAATCATCGTGATGTCGATAAAAAATGCGGTAAAACGTTTGAACGGTCCTGCGTGTGCACTCATGCTTTCACCACAATTAATTTGTTGCCTTCTATCGCAAGGATTTCAACCGTATCGCCTTCTTCTATCAATTCTTTATCCGAGGTGATGGCCGACCAGTATTGACCGTCAATTTTGACTTCACCGCGTTCACTTGCTTTGATAGGTTTGGTGCAGGTGGCTACTTTTCCAACCAACGCATCAGCGTTGGTGCCTACGATATTGGTCCTGAAGTAGTTTTTGACCAAAGGTCTTACGCTTAAGAGCAAGATGGTTGATACGACAATGAATGCTGCAATTTGCCAACCGATAGCAACATTGAAAATAGCAAGTAAAAAAGAAAGGATGGCGCCGATTGAAAACCAAACACTGGTTAAGTCCATGGTCGTAATTTCAATAAAAGCTGCTATAAGGATGACAGCGAACCAAATGAGTACCATGAGTTCATTCATTTTAAAGTCTCTCCTTCTTGAGTGAGATCGATGATTAGGGCATCTTCGTCATCGTTCCAGGTAGTTTTGAATTTTAGAGCATTGTTTTCATATAGTTTCAAATTAGCCAAACCGACGACTTTCTCAATGAACCGTTTGTTTGACACACGTGCATAACTTGATCTTACTGTAATCTTATGTATTTTTTCTTCAGGAATGGTGCCTCTTTCAAATGCTTGTTTAGTTATGGGCTTTAGTGCAAGTTGGTTACGGTCTTTGTCCATGCCCAGCAAAACGCGATACGCATGTTCAAAATGTGCGCTGGCACTTTTGTTGAGGGTGATGTTTGATTCGTAGATTGTTGCAACGCCCTTATTCGGTTTTTTTGATGTCCATTGAAAACCCATAAAGCTCACCTCCATTTATGCCCTTTGTAAGTATTTATAATACATCACAATTCAATACAGTTCAACTTATTTACATTTAATTATTTTTAATTATATTTAATTACACAATATAAGTTTGCGCCACCCTGTTTTTTTGATATAGTAGAAATGGCTCGGAGGAGAAAATATGAGTATAGAACAGACGTTTCAAAAAGATATGATAAAGAAATACAGAAAAGAACTATGGTCAAGATTTATTAAGGCGATTAAGGAATTCAACCTTATTGAAGATGGAGACAAAGTCGCTGTGGCGGTAAGTGGAGGCAAGGATTCTTTACTTCTTGCACGTATGCTCAAGGAGCTTACAAGGCATCCATTGGTTGATTTCGAAGTGGTCTTCATAGTCATGGATCCTGGATATTCAACCTGGAATAGAAACAAAATCGAAGAAAACGCTAAGTTGCTTGGACTCGATCTTCACATCGAAGATAAAGAAGTATTCAAAGTAGTACAAAAGAAAGCGCCTGATTATCCTTGTTACTTATGTGCTCGCATGCGTAGAGGGATACTCTACACCCTTGCAGAGAAGTACGGATGCAACAAACTAGCACTTGGACATCACTATGACGATGTAATTGAAACCACATTGCTTAACTTGTTTTACTCAGGAACGTTTAAAACCATGCTACCAAAAGTAAGCGCAGAGAATTTTGAGGGCATCGACCTCATTCGCCCTCTGTATTTTGTGCGTGAAAAAGACGTCTCAAGAATCATGAAACGTGCAGGCATCGCACCAATGGACTGTGGATGCACAGTGGCCGCTTTAGAAACCGCTTCAAAACGCAGGGAAATGAAAGCCTTGATAGAGTCCTTAAAAAATAATCATAAAGGGATAGACAAATCGATTTTCAGAGCCACTTCAAATGTGAAGCTCGACAATATATTAGGATGGGAAAAAGACGGTAAGAAATACCGCTTTGACGATTGATTACTTGCCCAGGCAAAACCGGCTGAAAAGTTCATCAAGCAGTTCGGTATGGTTGCTTTGTCCGATGACTTCTCCCAAGGTGTTCCAAGCGGCTCGAAGATCAATTTCCGTGATGTCTACCGGCATCAAGGATTCTGCTGACACTTTAGCATCTTCAAGCATATCGCTTACCTCACGCACCTTCGCGATGTGTCTTGTATTGGAAAGGTAGGTACTGTCTTTGAAGGTGATTTCACCTTCTATGAACAAGTCTTTAATTTTTTCCTCAAGCAAATCGATGTTTTGGCTTTTTAGAGCACTTATTTGTACGGACTCATCAAAAGTGCGGCCTATTTTGCTTTCAAGGTCGATTTTATTTATGATAATGATGCGTTTTTTATGCTTGGTCATCTCAAGGAGCTTCCTATCTTCGTCGCTAAGGGCTTCGTTGTTGTTAAGGACATAAAGAACCAAGTCGGCTTTTTCAATTAGTTGTTTGGATTTATCGATGCCAATGCGTTCGATTAAATCTTCGGAATCTCTTATTCCTGCGGTATCCATCAAGTTAAGTACAAGCCCGCCGATATTGATTTTGCCTTCTACTACATCACGAGTAGTGCCTTGTATTTCGGTGACAATGGCTTTTTCTTCACGTAAAAGCGCATTAAGCACACTGGATTTACCCACATTTGGTCTTCCAATAATGACAGTATCAATTCCATCTCTTATGATTTGACCTACACGGGCCTTGCTAAGAATCTTGACCACACGTGTTTGCAAGGCTTTGATTTTCGGAAGTAACATATCGGTTGTCAGTGTTTCAACATCATCATACTCCGGATAATCAATATTGACTTCAATCTGACCGACAATTTCAATCAAGTCTTCCCGTAAACTTTGTATCAGTTTGAAAATTTCGCCATCAAGCCCCTTATTTGCGAGGGTCAAGCTGTAGTCGCTTCTGGCTTCTATGATATCAAGAACGCTTTCTGCCTGTGTCAAATCAATTCTACCGTTTAAAAACGCTCTTTCGGTGAATTCGCCTCTTTCTGCAAGGCGTGCACCTTTTGAAAGTAAAAGCTCTAAGACTCTTTGAGCGACAAACGATCCCCCATGACAATTGATTTCAATCATGTCTTCTTTTGTGAAGGTACGTGGGGCTCTGAATAAACTGACGAGAACTTCGTCCACAGGAGTTGTTCCGTCCATGATTCTTCCATAATGGATAGTGTGGCTGTTTTTTTTGGACAAATCAGAGCCTTTGAACAAAGGCTTTATGATAGAAAAAACATCGTCTCCACTCATTCGAACGATGTTTATCGCACTGGGACCCAGTGCAGTTGATACGGCAGCTATAGTATCGTTGTTCATGTTTATCACCCAAATTAATTATATCATAATCAAGCATTTTATAGTATAATACGAATTAGGTGATTTAGATGAATGTATTTAGTAAACAGAAGGGCTTGGCCTATTATGGCCGCTACTTCTTGTCGATAGTAATCGCTGTGCTAATCTATGGCATCACAGCGCATTACTTTTTTGATATGTCTTTTACAGAAGCACTGATTAGAGTATGGTATTTACCCCTTGTGATACCTTTTTTAATTTGGCTTTACAACAGGATGACCAAGAACACGAGAACCCATGCCAATCAAGAAAGTGAAGAATGGGAATTTCTCTTGAGGGTTTCTAGAAATGTTCAAAAACAAATGCGTTATAAAGCCGAAGACTTCAAAGCCTTGAACGAAGATGAAAAATTCAGGGATTTTATGTCGGATATGTACAAGGTATTCAAAGAAGGTGAAAGCGAAACTTTGAATTATGACGATTTGCTTGCGCGTTTCAAAGAGGCGCCGGAAAAAGAACAAGTGGCTCGCATAGTCATAATAAAAACCAAAAAATTAAGAGAAGCCTATATTTTACCAAACGACACTGAAAAGGAGGGATAGCATGGCATATAAAGCACTTTACAGAACGTATAGACCCAAGGATTTTGATGAAGTGGCTGGACAAGAACACATTACAAAAACCTTTAAGAACGCTCTTTCAAAAAATAAACTTTCCCATGCCTATCTCTTCAGTGGTCCGAGAGGCACAGGGAAAACCAGTATTGCTAAGATTATTGCAAAAGCGGTCAACTGTGAAAATGCACCGGTAAAGAACCCGTGCAATGAATGTGCTATATGTAAGGGAATCGATAACAATACCATCAACGATGTAATAGAGATTGACGCCGCTAGCAACAATGGTGTAGATGAAATTCGTGAGATAAGAGATAAGGTTAAATACCTGCCTGGCGTAGGGAAATACAAGGTTTACATTATCGACGAGGTACACATGCTCTCAACAGGGGCGTTTAACGCACTTTTAAAAACCCTTGAAGAACCTCCGAGACATGCCATATTCATTCTTGCGACAACCGAACCCCACAAAGTCCCTTCAACCATACACTCCAGATGCCAGCGCTTTGATTTCAGAGGCATTCAAAAAAAAGAGATGCTAAAACGGTTGAACTTGATCATAGAACAAGAATCCATCGACATCGAAGAGGATGCAAAGGTCCTAATTACAGAATCGGCCGCTGGAGGCATGCGCGACGCGATCAGCCTTCTCGATCAGGTCATGGCGTTCAGTGAAGGAGCCATTACCAAAGAAGACGTACATACCATCAGAGGATCTGTGTCAGAAGAAAACATTCTAAACATCGTCAAGGCCGTTCAAAAAGAAGACGCAGTCAAGACCCTTCATATACTCAATCGTTTGATTGAAGAAGGGAAAGAAAGCAATCGTATTATTGATGACCTCATTGTTTTTTACAGAGATCTTTTATATGTGAAAAACACACGTGATACTGAATCTAAAACTCTCTATCAGACAAGCCAGTTTCAAACTTTAAGTGAAACATTGAGCAACGCTATCCTTTTTCATCATATGGACATTTTAAATGAAACCAAACAATCTATGCGCTTTTCTACTGATGGAAAACTTTATCTGGAATTGGGCTTCATTAAGATGGTAGACGATACTCTTAAAGAAGACGCTCATGTTCGCGAAAAAACCGAATACCTTGAAGAGACGCTTCAAACGCTTCAAAACAAACTTGAAACACTGGAAAACCGTGTGTTGTCTGGTGAAGGAAGTGAGAAGCACATTTCATCAGAATCAAGTCCGGCGGATAAAGTTTTTGATGCGATGGAAAACAAAAAGGATGCGCTTGAAACAAAGAACCCGAATGATGCCTCTGCTAAGAAAAGCGAAGCGGGCACCCAAGAAACCCCCTCTGAAGAGCCCCTTTCTTCCTCACAAAAGAGCGATACTGAGAGTCCAACTTCGAAGGCGAACGGTGCTTTACAAGACTCCCCATCTCAAAAAGACAAATATACTACGCTATACAACAAATTTTCGAAAAAGAAATACAAGACATTCGATATTCATTTCGTGGAGGACGTATTGAACTCGGCTGACCGTGAAATGAAAATAGCTATGGGTCAAAAATGGTATGATATTGAAAGATTCGTCGATGCTTCCGAACTCGAATATGCTAAAATGATCACCGAAGGTAGACTTGTAGCCACAAACGGGGTTATGATAGTGGTGGCTTATGATACACCGGTTGTATGTAACCGGTTAATGCAACCGAGTTTAAAAGGAAAAATTTTGTCTATTTTGGAAAGATATTTCAACAGGAAAATGATGTTTCTAGCATTGCCCAAGGACGTCTGGCAAAACATTACAAAAGAATTCATCAAAAAATTCCGCTCCCGTGAATCGGAAAATGATTTCATCCCGTTAAGTCCTATTGAAAATGCTCGTCTTGTGGAAATCCCTCAAGATGAAGAAAATTATGAGGACGTGACTGATAGCGGTATTAAAGAAGCCCGAAAATATTTCGGGGATATTGTTAAAGAAAAGAAAGGAGAATAACTATGAACCCAGGTATGGTGAAAAAACTACAAAAAATGCAAAAAGAGATGCAAAAAGCTCAAAAGGAGCTTGAAGCATCGATATTTTATGGTCAAGCCGGAGGAAAAACCGTCCAAGTCGAATTCAACGGTGCCAAGGAAATGCAAGGCATCACCATTGACAAAGAGGCATTCGAACTTCCTGAAGATCTTGAAATGCTCGAAGATACAGTGACGGCAGCCATCAATGACTGCATGAAGAAGATTGACGAGGAAACACAGGAAACCATGGGACAGTTCACTCAAGGACTCGGTATGCCAGGAGGGTTCTAAATCAATGGATTATCCTGAGGCATTAACCCATTTAATTGAAGCATTCATGAGGTATCCAGGCGTTGGCAGAAAAACGGCTGAGCGGTATGCCATGCACACCATAGCTTCCTTCAAAGAGGAAGACTATGACCATTTCAAAGAAACCCTTGAGCGCGTTGAACACGAAATCAAACCGTGTGAGACCTGCGGCCATCTTACGGACAAAAAAGTGTGCCCCGTATGTAGAGACGCCTCAAGAGATCGATCCAAGATTCTAGTAGTCGAGGAAAGTAGGGATGTAATTGTCATAGAAAAAACCAAAACCTATGATGGTCTCTATCATATTTTAGGAGGCGTGTTATCGCCGAGCAATGGAGTAGGGCCTGAAGAATTGTCAATCAAACCGTTGCTTAAGAGACTGAAAAATTCAGAACACAAGGAACTTATTCTAGCAACGAATTTGAGTGACGAAGGAGAAACCACCGCGCTATACCTTCAAAGGCTTTTGAAAGATACCGATATACTCATTACTCGAATTGCCTATGGCATGCCTGCTGGGGGGAACATTGGCTATGCCGATGAGATCACATTAAACAAAGCATTAGAAGGACGAAAAAAAATCTGAGTGAGATACCTTTTTGGAAAGAGGTGGAAAAATGTTTTTAAAGATAGTGTTAGCAGAATCCTGGGCTGAAAATATTCCGGGGTTGGGATGGGTATTGCAATTTTTACGTGAGAAGTTCGGAGGCAGTATTGACAATTTGATTGATACAGCGTCCAGTTATGCAAAAGCCCTTACCTTTACAGAACAGATTATTTGGGGAGCCGTACTGATTCTAATTCTGATTTCAGGGATGGTCGGACTTGTCAAAGTAGTTTCGAAGCTCGCTATTGTTGCGGCGATCATCTTCGCTGTATGGCTGCTTTTTCAAAACAACGTTTTTTAATTGAATAATGAAAAAAGTCTTAATAAAAAATGAAAAACAATGTAAATATAAGTATTTCGGAATTTAGGTAGAAAACGTTTTTATTTTGTTGTATACTGTAGTGATTGTCAAAAAATGATTAGGTTTAGGAGAGAAAAAATTATGGAAATAACACTACAAAATGTCACTAAAGTCTTCCAATCCAAAAAAGCGGAAGAAACAGTAGCAGTGGACAATCTTGATATTACAATCCCATCGGGGCAATTAACAGGGCTTCTTGGTCCTTCCGGGTGCGGTAAATCAACCACGCTTTTTATGCTTTCAGGGCTTTTAAGGCCTACGAAAGGTAAAATCTTTTTTGGTAATGAAGAAGTAACACCGGTTCCCCCAGAGGATCGTGGAATTGGACTTGTATTTCAAAATTATGCACTGTATCCACATATGACGGTGAGACAAAACATCATGTTCCCACTTGAAAATGTAAAAATGGATAAAGAAGAGGCACAGCAAAAAGCCCAAAACATTGCGGACCTCGTCGGCATCGGACATCTTATGAACCGTAAGCCTAAACAGCTTTCAGGTGGTCAGCAGCAACGTGTCGCAATCGCACGTGCGCTTGTTAAGGAACCACGGGTTCTATTGCTCGATGAACCATTGTCAAATCTTGATGCTCGTTTGCGTCTTCAAACACGTGAAGAAATAAAACGTATCCAACGTGAAACAAAGATTACAACTATTTTCGTTACCCATGATCAAGAAGAGGCCATGAGTATCAGTGATGAAATCGTTGTGCTTCGTGAGGGTGTCACCCAGCAAATCGGGGAACCTCAACACGTTTATGACAAACCTGAGAACATGTTTGTGGCTAAATTCCTCGGAACCCCTCCAATCAACATGTTTGATGGTCGCATTGAAAATGGTCGTCTCATGATTGGGGAGGCGAACATTGCTAAGTACGACGTAAAAGATCAAGAAGTCAAAATAGGTATCCGTCCTGAAGGGTTCAAAATTGTCGAACGTTCAAGTTTTAAAGTGACCGTTGACATGGTTCAAACCATTGGTCGCGATACTACACTCGTTATCGAAAAACCAAACGCGAAAGGCGAAACATTTAGGGCAATCGTCGATTCAGAAGAACGCGTTAAGCCAGGCACAGTGCTAAAATTAAGCGTACGGCCTACAAAATTCCATGTGTTTAATAAGGAAACCGGAGCGATTATTTAAATGTTAGAAGATCAACATAATGTCAAAGCCTGGTTTTATTTGGCGCCTGCCCTGGCGCTTCTTGGAATTTTCATTTTCTATCCAATTGTAAACGCCTTATTCCTGACATTCGTTCAAGATTATGAATATCTTTTGGGAACGTTTGACGGGTTCACGCTTCTAGGCAACTTCAAAAACGCAATGCAAGACGCAAACTTTTCTCAAGCGTTTTTGAATACGTTATTCATTACATTCGTATCGGTGCCAATTTCTGTAATTGTTGCTTTGCTTATCTCTGCATGGCTCAACGGAATTAAGAAATTTCAAGGCATGTTCCAAACCATTTTCTTCTTACCTTACGTAACCAATGCTATCGCTGTAGGAATGGCGTTTGCCTTCCTCTTTAATAGAGACTTTGGTCTGGTTAACTTGTTCCTAGGCTTCTTCGGTGTTAACCCGATTAACTGGGTTAATACAGGTGCAAATTGGGGACACGCTATGTTCTCACTTGTTATCTACATTACTTGGCTCGGTCTTGCTTTCAAAATCATGGTATTCCTCAGTGGTCTTCAAGGCATTGACAAGCAATACTATGAAGCGGCACGTGTAGATTCGGCGTCGCGCTCAAGAATATTCAGAAGAATCACCGTGCCCTTGCTCTCACCCATGATCATGTACATTACTGTTACATCGTTCATTGGGGCGTTCAAAGCCTACACACAGGTTATCGGGATGTTTGGACAACGCCTCGGCCCTCCGGGGAACGATAAGAGTCTTATTACCGTCGTAGCACTTGTCTATGAGGGTATCGACAACGCAGCCACAGTAGGTGCACTGAGTGAAGCGGCAGCCACATCTATAATCTTGTTTGGAGTGACACTCGTATTTACGCTGATCAATTTTCAAGTCAGCAAAACACGAGTGCACTATTAGGAGTTGATTGAATATGGCAGACAATAATAAAGTTGAAGAGAAACAAGTCGAAAACTCTTCTGTAGAACAGGAAGGCGCATTAGCCGAGGTTGCTGAGCTCTATTACGAAGATGAAAAGAAAATCAAACGTAAAAAAGCCCTTCGTATGGCTGGTCTTTATGCAATGATCAGTTTCTTTGCGCTCTTCATTATCATTCCTTTCTACTGGATGATTATCACCGCTCTTAAAACAACGGCTCAGGTTGAAACATCGCCGCCGCTGCTTTGGATAAACCCTGCTGAATGGAAGTTTTCTAACTTTTCATTGGCACTTGAACGTGCACCGTTCATAAGATATACGCTCAACACCGTAACCGTTGCGGTCGTCGCAACAACAGGTACGGTGTTCACAACGATTCTTTCTGCATTCGCCTTTGCGCGCCTAAACTTCAAAGGCAGAGATGCATTGTTCATGCTCTTTGTTGCAACCATGATGATACCAGGTGAAATTTTCGTTATTACTAACTTCATCACTGTTGCAAATTTCGGATGGCTAACTGAGCAGACCTGGCTTGATGCCTTAATGGCTCAAACCGCACCGTTCATGACCAGTGTATTCTATATTTTCTTCCTAAGACAAGCCTTTAAAACCGTGCCTGATGAACTCTATTATGCGGCTAAAGTCGATGGGAAATCCGATTGGCAATTCTTATGGCGCATCATGGTTCCCGTTGGAATGCCTACCATCATCACAATTACTATTTTGAATGCGATGAATACATGGAACGCTTATCTTTGGCCGAACCTCATCAGTATGAAACAAGAATTCAAACTGGTATCAAACGGACTTCGTGATGCCTTCTCCACAAGTGCAGGGCGCCCTATATACAATGAACAAATGGCGGCAGCGATGATTGTAACCATACCGCTTATCATTGTATTCCTGCTACTCAAAAAATACATTATGCGTGGAGTATCAAGAAGCGGAATCAAAGGGTAAACTGCATAACACCTTATTTGATAATTACTGCAACTTACCTCGATTGACTTCATCATGTAAACGCATACGTTATAATGAATTAGGTTAAAAAAATAAAAAAATATCAAGGAGGATTTATTGAAATGAAGAAAAAGTTATTAGCACTTCTTTTATCATTCACTTCGGTATTCGTTTTAGGCGCTTGCCTAGGCGGAGCTAGTGGTGACGATGTAGAAATCAACATTCCTGGTGAAGTCCCAACAGAAGATATCAGTGTCGACATGTGGCACGCGTTTGGTGACGACAACGTCGGGCTGATCAATGACATGATGGAATCATTCCCTTATGACAACATTACCCTTGAACAACTCTCACAAGGTGGCTATGACGGACTACGTCAAGCAACCATGCAAGGGGTCGTATCTGGTGAAACACCTGATATCGTACTCGGGTATCCCGACCACTTTGTAGAATACCTTACAGGTAAAGCCCTCATTCCGCTTGAAGAGTATATCGATGATGAAAACTTCGGTATCGACCGAGATGATTTCATTCCCGGCTTCATGGATGAAAACCAACAATATGAAGACGGACATCAATACTCACTTCCGTTCTCAAAATCAACTGAAATGGTCGTTTACAACAAAGACGCCTTTGATGCACAAGGGTATACTTTCGATGAAAAATACATTTACTGGTCTGATCTTGAAGACATGGCCGGCGACATGATCTGGGCCGACGACGACAACGCTGACGATAGAAACGACTATGAAATTCTTTTCAACTACGACTCACCGGATAACTTGTTCATCAATGGTTCTGCTCAATTCGACGCACCTTATACGAATCAAGAGGGCGAAATCCTCATTGACAACCAGGAAACCCGCGATATGCTCAACTATTTCAAAGGGTTAATGGACGAGGACATTCTTTCCCTTCCAATCGAATGGGACGAAGAATTCGGATCAGCACCTTTTGTTGAAGGAAAAGTTTACATGAGCCAAGGCTCAACTGCCGGCGTACGCTATAACCTACCAGACCCTGAAAACAACCCTTCGCACAAAGACTTCGAAGTTGGTGTAGCACCTGTTATTCAAAAAGAAGACGGAACACTTTCAGCCATCCAACAAGGACCAAACGTAGCGATCATGGCTGAGACTTCAGACGATGTACGTTTAGCTGCTTGGTTAATCATCGAACATCTTACCAATGCAGAAAACAGTGCGTACTTCTCAATGAATACCGGATACGTCCCTGTTAGACAAAGTTCATTCGAAACAACCATATATACAGATTTCTTGGCAATCGTAGATAAAGATGTTGCTGATTTGACACCGACTGAAGAAGATCAACGTCCGTTTGCGCTTGCAGCAACCGTTGCTCAAGCTCAACAAGATATTTACAACTTCGAACCGGCGTTCCTCGGTGATTTCACATCATCCAAAGCTCGCACTGAGTCCGCCCTTCTCTTAGAAGGTATCTTTGCTGAAACAAGAACAGTCAACGAAGCAATCGATCGTATGCTCAACCAGCTCGGACAATAACTAAACATCAGGATGTCCGCCTCACAACCGAGGCGGAACCCTTCTTCAAAGCCCTATGAATGGAATGATACAATGAATAGACTTATTGCCTTTTCAATGATAGTTACATCCTTATTTGTCCTTTCAGCCTGTGACTCGGGAATTGAAGTCACCTTTGAACTCGATGGTGAGACTTACGAGAGTGAAGTGCTGAAGGAACCAGGAAAAGTCTCAAAGAAGCCAATTCCTGCCAGAGATAATCAACACTTCTTTGGTTGGTTTGAAAGCGATGCTTACGAACAGCGGTTTAACTTTGAAACTAGAGTGAATGAAAATTTAACCCTTTATGGCAAGTTTTACGAAGGAACCTCGGATACGCCTATTACGGACAGTCTTACACTTGAACCCTCCGAGTACGAAGGAAAAAGTTTTGAAACAGATGGCATTCAAGAGGAGACCTTACGTAATTGTACTGACGGTGACACCGCAACGTTTACTAGTGTAGGCGCAGTACGTTACCTTAACATCGATACCCCAGAATCTACAGGCGTCGTTGAAGAGTGGGGGTTCGCGGCAAGCGGACACATGTGTGGAATGTTGAAAGGGGCCGACACCATCGTGGTTGAGAGTGAACCTAATCCAGACGTTGGAAAATACGACTCTACAGGGACTAGGACGCTTGGTTATGTATGGGCGGACGGACGGCTTACCAATCTTGAGATGATTGAAAGAGGCTATTCAAAAGTAAGCAGCGCACCGCTTTCAAAATATGGTGATTTAATGCAAATCGCCAACCAGAATGCTTCAAACCTTGGTCTCAAGCTTCACGGTGAAGAAGATCCGGATTTCGATCCTACGCAGATTGATGTCACCATTAAAGAACTCGTAAACAATCATTCTGAATATGTAAACCATTTTGTCAATATCGAAGGATGGGTTACAGCGTACGGAGATAGCAACCTGACACTGACGGCTTCAAACGAAGCGGATGACGGTGCCGAAAATGGTGGGGCACGCGTCAATATTTATACCGCTTATGAAAATTCTGCTAACTTCACAGTAGGGTACAAACTCCGTATTGAAAACCTTTATTACAAAGCATTGGGCGAACTTGTCAATTTACCAAAAGCCGATGTAGAAGCTCTTAGCTATGAGTAATCAAAATAAAATATATTAACTATTAGGAGGAAACATTGCAATGAAAAAGTTTTTAGCTTTAGCACTAACATTATTGAGTATTTTTGCGGTTGCGGCTTGCGGCGACAGTGACGATGGGGATCAAGCCCACGTTGATGAAGCGCGTGAACGTCTGCTCCTAGCTGCAAAACTCGACAGCATAAGAAGCGATATCAACCTACCCACCGAACTTGGTAACTATCCTGATGTAGAAATCGTCTGGTCAAGTTCAAATCCGGACATTGTCACAGCGGACGGAACGGTTACAGGTCCTGAGGAGGGCAATATCAATGTCACATTGACTGCAACACTTACTTACAACGAAGTGACTGCAGAAAGACAGTATGCCCTTACTGTTATGGAAGCCATCCCGGAAAATCTTAAAGAGGATTTCTCTGCGCTTTACGAAGAAGACCCAATAGGTGAAATAGTTACATTGAAAGGGACTGTGACCTCACGCTTCAGTGGAGGCGCCTTCCTATTTGATGGCGAGACCCATATGGCCATTTACGATGCACCTAATTATGACATTCAAGACTATGTGGAACTAGGCGATGAAATCAAATACACCGGTGAATTCGCTAAATACAATACCCTTTTTCAAGCAACGGCACGACTCAAATATGAAGTATTGAATTCTGGAGTTGAGTATGACGTATCACCACAAGAAGTCGATATCGAAGCCTTGTATGACTATGAACCCGCCGGAGCTGACAAAGACGTCCACGGTAAGCACTTCATTGTTGAAGGTATGATTTCCATCAAAGGCGCCGACGACAACATTTTTATTGAAGATATAGATTCAGACAAACAACTAGAAGTCTACGAATTTTCACTACAAAACTCTCTTGATGCCCTTGAAGCCAGAGAAGGCGACATTGTAAGCGTTGAGATTGTTTACTATACACTTTATTCAAGTGGCGATATCCGCGTAGTCTTCCAAGGTGGAGAAAGCGATATCCAAGATGTAGAAGCTGACACTGAAACCATGCTTAATCAGGATATTAAAAATGTAGAAGATACTTATACAGAAACAGATACTGTAACACTTCCTTCTACAGGATCCAACGGTACGACATTCAGCGGTTGGACTTCCAGTGATGCGACTGTCATTGCTGATGACGGAACTGTTGCTACGCAACCTACCAACCTGACTACTGTTACATTCACAGGAACTGCTTCACTTGACGACATGTCAGAAGAAGTTACCTTCGAGGCCTATGTTCTAGGCACAGAAGCCGGTACTGCAGCTGACATCTTTGATATCGACAAGGATGAAATTGCTCACATAGAAGGCATTGTATACTCACTATTCAACGGTGGCTATTTCATCTATGACGGTGCGAACTCCATGGCCGTATACAACGGTGTAGATATTTCTGAATCAGAATTTGTGATTGGTGATGCAGTTGAAGTACTTGGATACAAAGACGCCTACCACTCTTTGCCACAATTAAGTAATACTGAATTCGAAAACAAACTTTCTTCAGACAATGTACCTGTAGATGACACAAAAACAGTTGCTGAAGTGTATAACCTAGATGCTGAGACCAACCCTGAAGTTCACGGACAAATCTTTGAAGTAACGGGTTCTATCACCGTCGAAGGTGAATATAATAATGTGTTTATTAATGA
>Ga0306868_1000096_pt1 | contig 77456 bp, 87 predicted proteins | sample AntRauTorckE6832_FD_190411 | JGI IMG/M metagenome (GOLD analysis project Ga0306868, IMG submission 190411) | Saline lake microbial communities from Rauer Islands, Antarctica - Metagenome Torckler E6 #832 (v2) (version 2) | ecosystem: Environmental > Aquatic > Non-marine Saline and Alkaline >... | reverse complement strand
CTCTTGCGGATGAATCAGGTTCTTCCGTTGTTATTCATAAAAAAGATGGCACCATTCGTTAATAAACGTACACATTACCTTTAAACAATTATTTCAAAAAAAGTTAGTGGCCCATGCCACTAACTTTTTTTTATGTGCATCAAATTGATGGGGCGTTAATTTTGTGTTTGATTTTTTTTAGTACATAGGACGCATAAACCAACGTAATACCTACTGCCGCCCAGTTTATGATTACGATGCCCCACCACACACCGTCAATTCCCATTGAGAGAATAGTCCCTAAAAAATAAAACAAACCAATCGGTACGATTTGACGGAATATACCGATATACAGTGCAAACGCTGGGTGTTTAACACCTTGCAACATGGCAACACCGACGTTTAAAAAGATATAACTGAAAAAGGCGAATGCTTCGATTCTTAAATACCGTGTACCCGCATCGACGACTTTGTCTGTGTTATCAAATATGGCAATGAGATAGGGTGCAAATGGCACAATCAGCAACACACCTGCCCCCATGATAATAAGTCCAATGATTGTAGCCCGTTTCCAAACCGCATAAATCCTATCAATCGATTTGGCTCCGAAGCTTCTTCCTACCAATGAAATCACAGCAACATTGATCCCCACTGCAGGCACCAGCGCAAGCTGTTCAATCCTAATGGCAACGCCATAAGCAGCTAGGGTATGCGTCCCTCCGTAATACTGAACGTAGTAGTTGATGACAAACACACCAAGGGCAATGGTCGCATTGTTCATTGCACTTGGAATGCCTTGTCTAAGCAATTCAAACGCCGATTTCACGCTCGCTTTTGTCTCGTTGAATAATGAGTAATTAACCCATGGTGACTCTTTTACCTTTTTGTAGAGATAGAGCGTGCCACCCATTTGCACGAGAACGGTCGCCAGGGCAATCCCTGCAGTATCCATAGCAGGAATGAACAAGAAACCTGACATCAACAAAGGATTTAACCCGATATTCACAACCGTCGCTACTATCAAGAAATTCCGAAACGGTTTGGAATTACCTTGGGCATAAAGTACACCGTTGAAGATATAATTGATCATAAAGAACACAAAACCAACCATCACCGTCGTGATATAGCGCATCGCGTATTGAATGGCCTCTTCTTCCGCCCCTTGAAGCGTAAAGACAAACCGTGAGATAGAAGGCGCGACAAACGGAATGATAATTCCGAAAATCAAAGCTATGATGACCCCGGTTTTAAGGAGCTTCAACAATTGTTTTCTGTCATTCTCGCCAATCGCAATTGAGGCTAAAGCATTGATCCCTGCACCCATCCCGCTTGCGATTGCAAGCAAAAGAAAAAATACCGGGAACGCCAAAGTCATACCCGCAATGGCATTAGTTCCTATGGTTCCCGCATAAAAGGAATCTACTACATTGAAAAGCGTATTGAATAAAAAGCCAATCGCCGCAGGCAGGGCTATTCGCTTGAGTTCTCTATTTATCGGAGGTTTTGCTGAACGCTCATTTGACATAAAATCCCCTCACTTTTCTTTATTATGACATACTTTTCAATATTTTGAAGGCGTATTGCTTATTAATCTTATTCATCTAAATGATTGTTTCCCTTGACTCCATTGCAGTAGAGTGGTAGAATACTTATAATCTAAATAATGCCTCATGTTTAAATAATCATCATTTGTTTTACCTATCATCCTTCAAGACTTGCAAGCCCTTATCTGCTTGAACATTCAGTCACATTAAATCAGTTACCGGATAGTTTTTCTATCCGGTATTTTCACCCTTAATCACTATACCACAATAGAGTAAAGGAGTAATACTATGACCCCGTTGTTCAATTTCAAAAGTCAACTAACCTATCTCAAAAACAAACAAGCTTTATTGGAAACTATCACGTCCCTTGCAAGTGAAAAAGGGTATCTTTTGTTTGAAAGCGAAGACTTTGAGTCTTATGAGAGCTTTAAACGCATCAATGACCGCATCGATCCTAAAGAAATGGTTAAAGTCACCAATGCCGGGGGAGATGTTTTGGTGTTTCGACCTGATGTGACTACTCAGGTTATTGATCAACTAATGCCTAGATGGGATGGTCATACCCCACTGAAACTTTATTACGATACCACCATATACACGCAAAAGGAAACCGGTATTGAGGGAAAACGTCAATTCGGAGTGGAATATATTTGCAAAGACACTTTTGAATCTGACAAAGCGGTGATGCGTCTTGCAAGTGATATTCTCAACAAAATCCATGAACCGTATGTGCTTGAAATCGGTAATCAACGTTTTTTAAACGGACTGTTCAACGCGTTGAATTTGACATCTGAAAACTTGAGAACCCTCAAGTCCATCATCACTTATAAGAATCAGTATGACTTGGAATCGTTTGTTGAAGCAGTACCAATCACACCTCCAATGAGCTCGCTTCTTTTAAACCTTCTCGCTTTTGAAGGAGACTTAAACGACATTGAAAAAAAACTGAAGGATTATACACTCACCGACCCTATGAAAAAAGCCCTCGATGAAATCAAGTCCGTTATGCCTTATTTAAATGGAGATGTGGTTACTGTCGATTTGTCTTTGCTTTCACAGTTTGATTACTACGAAGGGATTGTTTTTAAAGCCTACATTTCATCCGCCCCTACTGCCGTCATGAAGGGTGGACGTTATGCCCCTCTAAAAAAAGACGCAAGCGCCATAGGATTCTCACTCGATATTGCCCCTCTTTTAAAAGGACGTGAAACCCATGAATAATCCCAACCTAGTCATCGCTTTACCTAAGGGACGTTTAGGAAAAAGTGCTATAGAAAAGCTCATCGCAATAGGAATCGACCCCGTCATCGGAGAAAAAACACGTAAACTTATTGTAAGGGATGACGCGAATAAAATCGATGTAATGTTTGTCAAAGCCGGAGACGTCATTACGTATATCGAAGAAGGCGTCGCCGATGTTGGCGTAGTTGGAAGTGACACCATTTTGGAGGAGCGTCCTAACATCTACGTACTCAAAGACCTTGGATTCGGCCAATGCAAGTTTTCAGTTGCTGGCTTTGAGTCCAACCCTTATCCAGTAGAAGGTCGTCCCATGAGAGTCGCCACCAAATATCCGAATGTCGCCAAAACGTATTTCAATGAGAAAAGACAACCCATCGAAATCTTTTATCTCAGTGGCTCTGTTGAACTCGGTCCCATCATAGGATTGTCCGATGTCATCGTCGACATCGTAGAAACTGGCAATACGCTTAAAGCCAACGGTCTAAGTGTCTTAGAAGACATGATGGATATATCAGCTAAACTGATTGCTAACAAAAGCAAATATCGTTTCAAAATGAGACGCATCAACGAAATAATTGATGCACTGAATAGGACGTGAAATCATGATTACAATCATTAATGCCAAAAAAGAGCCAAGTCGTATAAACCAGATTCTTGAACGTACTCAGTTTGAATTTTCCGATGTCAACGACACCGTAAGCAACATTGTAAAAGAGGTCAAAGACCGCGGAGACAGCGCAGCTCTTGAATACACCCACACATTCGACAGTGCAACCGTCCAGACATTCAAAGTCGATGAAGCAACCATACAAGCTGCCTTTGATCGCATTGACGACACACTCAAAGACGATTTGAATAAGGCCGCAAACAACATACGCTTGTTCCATGAACACCAGGCGCCTAGGACGAGGACAATCAAGCAAGCAAACGGCATTCTCCTAAAAGAACTGGTTCGCCCCATTGAAAAAGTGGGCATCTATATTCCCGGAGGCACTGCGGCGTATCCATCCACTGTACTGATGAACGCTATCCCCGCAGCCATTGCCGGGGTCAAACACATCGTCATGGTCACCCCGCCCATGAAAGACGGCACCATCAAAGATTCCCTATTAGTCGCCGCTCGCATAAGCGGTGTTGATGCGATTTATACAATCGGCGGAGCCCAAGCCATCGCAAGTCTAACTTTCGGTACACAAACCATCCCTAAAGTGGATAAGATTGTGGGCCCGGGCAACCTGTACGTTGCCATGGCCAAGCGTCTGGTATCTGGGTACGTAGGTATCGACATGGTCGCAGGACCTTCTGAAATCGTCATCCTTGCGGATGAAACTTCAAACCCTTCCTACGCCGCCGCCGATATGTTATCACAAGCCGAACATGATCCCTACGCAAGCTCAATCGTCCTTACGACCAGTGAAACCATCGCTCGCAACATCTTAGACGAAGCCATCAGGCAGACCGCTTCCCTGGACAGGCGAGATATCATTGAAAAAAGCCTTAATAGAAACGGCGCAATCATTGTCTGTGAGACCCTTGCTTCACTAATCGAACTGGCCAATGATGTTGCACCGGAACATCTTGAAATACTTCTTGAAAAACCAGATTCAATCATCGACCGCATTAAAAATGCCGGCGCCATATTCGTCGGTCCCTATACCCCCGAACCAGTAGGAGATTATTTCGCAGGCCCAAACCATACACTCCCTACAAGTGGTTCTGCAAGGTTTTCAAGCGCCCTTTCCACTCGTGATTTCATTAAGATCACGACCGTAAGCAAATATTCAAAAGAAGCCTTGTATGACGCAGGGCTCTCGATCATGAACCTCGCAAACGAGGAAGGCCTTAGCGCACACGCCAATGCCATCAAGCTCAGAATTGAGGATGAATGATGCAAATAAAAAAATCCCTCAAAACCCTTCATCCTTATAAGCCCACTAATAAAAGACCAAATATAAAACTCGATGCGAACGAAAGCAACAATTTTCTATTTAATAATACATTGACTCTAAAAGGCATTCCCCTAAATCTTTACCCCGATTCACAGTCTTCATCACTTAAACAGCGGCTCTCTTTGTTACACGGGGTAGACGAAGAATCCATAATGGTGGGAAGCGGCTCAAGCGAATTGATCGAACTCGTTATCAAAACCTACTTGAATCCCGGAGATACGCTTTTGTCAATCGATCCCACCTTTGCGATGTATGAAATATATACCACCATTCACAGTGGCAATTACGTCAAAGTCCCCGTGGATGAATCTTACGCAATCGACATGGAACAACTCACCCGTGAAGCCAAGCACTTAAACCCTTCAATCATCATTTTATGCTCGCCGAACAACCCAACAGGTGAAAGGATTTCAAAAGACGCCATCACCACGTTGCTTAAAAGCTCAGAGAGTTTGGTCCTTGTGGACGAAGCCTACATGGATTTCACAGGTGAAGCGCACTCAATGAAACACGCTGTGAACACCTATAGCAATTTAATCGTTACCCGCACCTTCTCAAAAGCCTATGGGCTTGCAGGCGCAAGACTTGGTTACCTATTTACCTCTAAAAACATCATAGATGACTTAAGCAGAGTAAAAACGCCCTACAGCGTCAACGCCCTCACCCAAGCACTCGGACTAGAAGCGTTGAAGGATTCTTCAAAGATATTTACCCACTGCAAAGGTGTAAAAATAAGACGTGAAGCCTTAAAGGAATCTTTAAGAGACTTGGGACTCGTTGTGTTAGACAGCGAAGCCAACTTCTTATATGTGATAAGTAACGATGCAAGATTGAAAGACAAACTTCTAAACTATGATATCGCAATAAGAGCATTTGAAGACACTGTGCCAGCCACGTATCGCATTTCAGTAGGTAGTGAAGAAGAAAACAACGCACTACTCACTGCCCTCAAGGAGGTTTCATTATGAGACAAGCCACCCTACAAAGAAAAACAGGAGAGACCACTATCTCCATAACCCTCAATCTCGATCAAGCCAAAGCCTCATCCATTAATACGAAAATCCCCTTTCTTGACCACATGCTTAGCCTTATGGCGTTTCATGGTCAGTTTACATTGAATATCGACGCAAAAGGCGACCTTCTAGTTGATTCACATCATACAGTGGAAGACATCGCAATTGTATTGGGCGAAGTCTTTAAAGAAGCGATTGGCACCAAAGAAGGTATCGCACGTTATGCAAGTCTCTTCTCACCTATGGACGAGACTCTCACCCGAATTGCCTTGGATATTTCAAACCGACCCACCTTAGTATTTTCATGGAGCTACGTTCGTGAAAGCATCGGTGGCTTGGCCCTTGAGAATGTCCGTGAATTCCTTAAAGCCTTCACTGACAACGCGCGCCTGACCCTTCACGCGAGTGTGCTTTACGGTGATAACGACCATCACAAGGTGGAATCAATTTTCAAAGGCATAGGAAGAGCCTTGCGTGAAGCCGTCCTCATCAAGGGAAACAGCGTACCCTCAACCAAGAGCGTGCTTTGATGGTTACCATCATCGATTACGATTCAGGCAATATCGCGAGCCTTCTTCAAGGACTAAAAAAAGCGGACATAAACGCTAAAGTTTCCAAAGACCCCACCATCATCGCTCAAAGCGATGTCTTGTTTCTACCGGGGGTGGGCGCTTTCAAAGACGCCATGGACAAGCTTAAAGCTACAGGTCTCATTCCCTCAATTGATGCCCACGTAAGCAAACAAAAACCCCTTATAGGGATTTGTCTTGGAATGCAGCTTTTATACGAACAAAGCTTCGAGCACGGTGTAACGCCCGGGCTTGGCTATCTGAAAGGCGACGTCACACGAATAAAGTCTTCCAACCCGGTTCCCCACATGGGATGGAATTCACTGGATTTGAACCCCCAGGGGCATCCTTTGTTCAAATATCTTGACAAAGATCCTTATGTCTACTTCGTACACTCCTATAAAGTGCCGGACGATTCTTCCATTATCGCGTCCACAAACTATGGAGAAACCATACCCGCCATCGTTCAAAAAGACAATATCATAGCCATGCAGTTTCACCCGGAAAAAAGTGCTGAAGACGGCCTTGCCTTACTGCGTGCGCTCTCGGAGATGATTACATGAATCTATTCCCTGCCATCGACTTATATAACCAAGAAGCCGTCCGCCTTTTAAAAGGCAGCTTCAAAAACATTACCGTATACGACAAAGACCCCGTAAAGCTTGCCAAGACGTTTGAAGCCAAGGGCGTCAAACGAATCCACGTCATTGATCTCAACGGCGCCAAAAACGAGTCCACACTCAACGACGCCGTCATCGAATTGATGGTTAGTGAACTCTCCATCCCCATTCAGATCGGCGGAGGCATTCGCACCTTGGAAAAAGCGGAGAAGCTTCTGTCCATGGGAGTCGATAGAATCATTATCGGTTCCATGGCCATTAGGGATGAAGACAGCCTGAAAAAACTCATTGAGACGTATGGAAAGCGAATCTGTGTAGGCATCGATGCTTATAACGGACAAGTCGCCACCAACGGATGGGCCACACATGAAGACGTCAACAGTTTCGACTTCGCATCCAAAATGGTCCATTTGGGTGTGAAAACCATCATTTATACAGACATCGCCAAAGACGGCACTCTGAGTGGCATTGATGCGTCTTTGTATAAAGCATTGTCCAGCCTTGATGTGAACGTAATCGCTTCAGGTGGTGTGGCGTCTATCGAGGATATCAAGGCGCTGAATTGCTTACCGATTGAAGGTATTATCACTGGGAAAGCCATTTATGAAGGCAGACTTGACATCGAGGAGGCCCTCTCATGCTTGCAAAACGAATAATTCCCTGTCTGGATGTACGTAACGGACGCGTCGTAAAGGGAACGCAGTTCAAAGACATCGTCGATGTCGATGATCCGGCAACGCTTGGAAAACGGTATAGTGAAAGCGGCGCGGACGAGCTCGTCTTTTATGACATTACCGCATCCCATGAAAAACGAGACATCTCCCTGGCTTTTGTAAAACAAGTCGCAAAAACCATCCATATCCCCTTTAGTGTCGGAGGCGGCATCTCCAGTTTAGAAGACATCAAAACTATTTTGAGAAACGGTGCCGACAAGGTATCCCTCAATTCTGCGGCCGTTAAAAACAAATCCCTCATCAAAGACGGCGCACGTTGGTTTGGCAATCAATGCATTGTACTGTCCATCGATGCCAAAAAACATGACCATGACTATGAAGTGTTCATCAACGGTGGGCGCACGCCTACCGGTCTTGACGTCATTGAATGGGCCAAGGAAGGGGTAGACCTAGGCGCGGGTGAAATCGTCATCAACAGTATTGACGCCGATGGCATGAAACAGGGCTATGATCTTGAACTTCTTAATCGTTTGCGTGATACCGTCGACGTCCCGATCATCGCCTCAGGCGGCGCTGGCACCATCAAGCATTTCATCGAAGGCGCGACCTTGGGGCACGCCGATGGGTTGCTTGCAGCCAGTGTCTTTCACTTTAATACAATCCCTATCCCAATGCTCAAAGATGCACTAATAAAAGCGGGCGTTCACATACGCCCCATCAAGGAGGCACATTATGAAAACAATTGATCAATCAACCCTCAATGAAATCAACTTTAATAAAGACGGATTGGTCCCTGCAGTGGTCCAATCCATCGAAGATAACCAAGTACTCATGCTCGCTTATATGAATAAAGAAGCTTTGAAAAAAACACTGACCACCAAGAAAGCTACCTATTTTTCCCGTTCAAGACAAGAACTTTGGATCAAGGGCGCGACGTCTGGCAATACCCAGGAAGTCAGAGAACTCTTTTACGACTGTGATGCAGATAGCCTACTTCTAAAAGTCAAACAAACGGGCGTCGCGTGTCACAAAAATAGAAAAAGCTGTTTTCACACCCCAATGATTCCCCTTTCTTCAAACACTCCCACTTCCGACATCATCGATGAACTCTATAGTGTGGTAAGTGAAAGAAAAAAGACCCCCCTAGAAGGGTCTTATACAACATATCTATTCAATGAAGGCATCGACAAGATTCTTAAAAAGGTCGGCGAAGAAAGCAGCGAAGTCATCATTGCGTCTAAAAACCATTCTAAAAGTGAGATGGTTGAAGAAATAAGCGACCTAATCTATCACACCCTTGTACTAATGGCCAATGAAGAAGTCACCCCTGAACAAGTCGGCGAAGCCCTTAAAAAAAGAAGACCCCGCGATGATTGACCAACACACCCACACCACAGAATCTCCTGATGCAAGTGACAACGCCACGATTGATAACTATCTTGAAAAAGCGAACGCTTTAAATATCGCCGGCCTCACCTTCACCGATCACGTAGATTTCGATTCACCGGTCGCACTCTTTCACACACTTCCGAACTTTAAGAAGCTTTTTAAAGCGAAAGAAACCCTCAATCAAAGGTCGGATTTTTGTTACTTTGCCATAGGCGTTGAACTTGGCTGGCAACCAGATTCTGAACCCAAGATGCGCACTCTAACAAAAACCTACCCGTTTGATTGTGTTATTATGAGTCTCCACGTTGGCGACTCCCTTGATTTTCACAACGGCGATTTCTTTAATGAATACGGGCACGAGAGAGCCATTATACGCTATTTTGAATTGGTATTGAAGTCTCTTGAGACCTATCATGATTTTGATGTGTATGGCCATATCGACTATATCTCAAGGTATGTTCCTTCTAAGATCAAAACCTACGGTTTCAGTGCGCACAAAGCCATTATCGACAAAATACTTAAAAAACTGATAGCCCTTGATAAAGCCATTGAAATCAACACGTCCGCCTGGAAATACGGCCTTGAGGATTTCCATCCGCGGTTCGAGGTGCTCAAAAGGTACTACGAACTCGGTGGGCGTAAAATTACTCTTGGCAGTGATGCTCACGCACCCGCACATCTTACCAAAGATTTCGATAAAGCCTTAGTGCAACTTAAGGATATAGGATTTAAATATCTCTGCCACTTTAAACACCGTAAATGCAAAAGGGTGAAAATTTCTTAAAATTACAAATTATACTGCCTTTATTCTATGACGTCACCCCTATTTTCTCATTGATTGATTGTGTCTAGTTCTTTTAACTCATATTATAAATATTAAACAAATACAGTTTCTAATAGGCTCCCCCAAAAGTCGACACTGCAAATAAATAGCTTGAAAAGACTACTTTAGGGGAGGTTTTTTTATGCTAAGATCTCGTTTTACTTATCGGATTTTGTTGTATTTAATACTGTACAATCCTGATTATCTTTAAAGTTAAGTTAGATATAATCCTTAGCATTAAGCTTATCAACATTCATAATAGTGCAAATGCCCCATGTTTTATTTTTAGGCAACTACATACAAAAACCCCCAAGCAAACCGAAAAATATCGGATTTTTTCAGGGGTTTTATAAAGGAAAGGGATTATTAATCAATACTCTTTAAGAAATTTAGGCTTTGGTGAGTTTTCCGTTGAGGTAGCCTGCGAATTTTTCAGAAACAAATCCTAAAACGACCCCCGCAATGAGTCCGATGATGGCAGGGTATAAAGTATCACCGTTAATGGTAGCACCAAGCGCAAAGAATGTTGAAGCCCCTATAAAAGCACCAGGAATGAATGCCAAAGGTTTCAAATGTGCTTGGAAACACATTGCGCCCGCACCGATGGCGACTGCCAAAAATGCGCCAAATAGGTTAAATCCGAATAGGTTGTCCCATATAAATACGATAGCGACACCCCAAAACACACCGCTCATGTTCGCAGGAATTCCTTTTTTAAGGGCTTCCATGCCTGATCCGCCTGCGTAGAATGTTGCCCATCCAAGAAATGCTGCTGGTACGAGTCCCGAGAGATTAAACGATGCATCAGAGCGTGCATAGATTTCATACCCGAGGTTGAACACTCCTGCAAGCAAAAAGATACTTATGGTGACTGCGACTAAAAATTTATCGATTTTCATTGATTTCTCCTCATTATTATATTAGATTTTCAGTTTCTTGAATGTCTTAACCTGGTCAGTGATGGCGATTTCGGTAGGGAGACGTTCAATGCTTGAAGCGCCGAAGAATCCTACCACTCCTTTGGTGCGTTTTAGAACATATTTCGCATCTTCTGGTTGAGCGACCGGTCCGCCGTGGACAATGACCATAACATCCGGATTAACTTCTTTTGCTGCATCATGGATTGCCTGAACAATCGGTACACAATCATCAAGAGAAAGAGCTGTTGTTGCTCCAATCGATCCCTTGGTTGTAAGACCCATGTGTGCCACCAGCAAATCAGCACCGGCTTTTGCCATTTTAACGGCGTCTTTTTCATTGAATACATAAGGCGTTGTGAACATATCTTGTTCATGGGCTTCCTTAATCATGGCCACTTCCAGATCATAGCCCATGCCAGTCTCCTCCAGATTTTGTCTGAATTTTCCATCAATAAGGCCTACAGTTGGAAAATTTTGCACCCCGCTGAAGCCCGCATGTTTCAAATCCCGAATAAAGTATTTCATATCTCTGAATGGGTCGGTCCCACATACACCCGCAAGGACAGGGGTATCTTTGGCAATGGGAAGCACTTCACGTGCCATATCCATCACAATACCGTTTGCATCACCATAGGGCATAAGACCAGCAAGCGATCCTCTTCCCGCCATGCGATAGCGCCCGGAGTTGTAGATGATGATCATGTCTACTTCACCAGATTGAGCACATTTAGCTGAAATACCTGCCCCCGCTCCCGCTCCGATAATGGCTCTTCCTTGCTTTATTTGTTCGTTGAGTCGCTTAAGAATTTCTTTTCTTGTGAATGCCATTTTAGATTCCTCCTACTTTCTAATGAGTTCGATGAGTTTATCCACCATCGCAACCGCAAAGGCTTCATCATTGATATGGTTATCAAGTTCAATCAGTTCGACTTTATTTTTGTCCAGATGTTTTCTCAGACTAGAAAAAAGTGCTTTATCTTCTTCTTTACCCTCAAATTGCATGCCTTTTGCATCAAGCATGGACACCCCTTTTAAAGGTATGAAAAATGCAGCTTTGTCAATAGATTGACTGACTTTCTTACCTATGATTTCTCCTAGGTTTTTGTTTTCTTCTAACGTGGTTCTCATGAGTGTCACTGAAGCGTTATGTTCATAGAAATTACGTCCCTCAAATTTCTTGGGAATAGTGTTTACAGGGCCGAAATTAACCATGTCAAGTGCGCCTACACTGACAACTTGTGGAACACCATTAAGCGCGGCCGCATCCAATCGATTCGGGCCTGCAGCTAGCACTCCGCCCACAAGCTCATCGCACCATTCAGTGGTTGTCAAATCTAGAATACCAGTGAAATAGCCGCCTTCAATCAAGGCTTCCATGGATTTCCCTCCCGCTCCTGTCGCATGGAATACAACGACTTCATAGCCTTTTTCTTCAAGGTGCTTTTTAGCCGCCGTCACTGCGGGCGTTGTGACACCAAACATCGTAGCGCCTATCAGCGGTTTTGTGGAAGCTGGAATTGGTTTCTTGTTTTTGACCATACCTGCTATTGCAAGCCCGGCATTTGTCAAGACCTCTTTTAAAATGTTGTTGAGGCCGGCAACATCGACAACCGAATACATCATCATGACATCTTTGACCCCTACATAGGGTGATACATCACCAGCGGCCATTGTAGAGACCAAAATCTTAGGCAGTCCCACAGGAAGTATCTTGATCACATTTGCAGCGATGGATGATCCTCCCGATCCACCAAGCGAGATAAAACCTGAAACTTCATCCTTTTCAAGCAGCTCTTTTACTACCTTTGCGGCACCTTTGGACATGGCCTGTACATTGGTTCCACGATCATTGTCTTTTCTCAGTTTTACGAGATCGTAGCCACTTTTCTCACAGAGCGTCTTGGATGGGATGTCTGCTTTATAGTCGGATTCAAAAATTCCCGCATCAATAAGCAGTGTTTTTACTCCCTGATCCTCGATGATGTTCTTTAAAAAAGTAAATTCTTCACCTTTGGTATCCAGGGTGCCGACAATTACAACTTTTTTCATTCAACGTTCCTCCTTCTTATATTTTCAATTCACTTTAAGTATACTTCGGATGAAAGCGTTGTCAATATGAAAATAATTTCTCACTTTTACCCACTTTTATTAAAATTTTCGTTTGAATGACGCTATTTTTATTAAAAGCTTCATTTATAGGGCATAAACCAAAAAAAAGTGGGAACATTACTTCCCACTTATAAAACAAATTTATTTAGATGTATTTGTAATTTTGTATTTTTTCATCTTGTTGTATAACGTCCGTCTTGTGACTCCTAGTTTTTTGGCGACCTTTGTCTGATTCCAGTTGCCCTTTATCAATTCTAAGATAATTAATTCCTTTTCTATCACCATCGAAGAGTTTTTGATGTAATTCTCAGTAGAATCGATTTTCATGAATTCGCCAAAAGACCCTGGCAGACAAGACAAATCGATTTGATTATCTTCACATAATATGACACCACGTTCTAAGACGTTTTTAAGTTCTCGAACATTGCCCGGCCAGTCATAAGCCATAAAAGCATTCATCACTAGATCGGTAATCTCGACATCCACATGGTGGCGTTCATTGATTTGGCTCATGAATGCCTTAACATAGATTGGAATATCCTCCTTGTGATTTCTAAGCGGAGGCAGTCTTTTGTTTAAAACACTCAAAAGATAATAAAGATCTTCTCGAAATCTACCTTCCAACATTTCTTCTTTAAGGTTCTTATTGGTGGTTGAAACAACCTTTACATCCAGTGTAAGAGTTTCACTTCCTCCTACCCGCTCGAATTCACTGTCTTGTATGACTCTTAGAAGTTTGGCCTGTACATCTAGATCGATTTCAGATACGTTATCAAGAAACAAGGTCCCGTGATTTGCAGATTCAAGACGACCAATGTATCGTTTTGTAGCCCCTACGAACGAACCTTTTTCATAGCCGAAGAGTTCATTTTCTATATGTTCTTTTGACATGGATGCACAATTGAACTTTTTCAAGGGATGAACAGCACGATCACTGTTATAGTGAATGGCCTTGACGATAAGGTTTTTCCCAGTTCCACTGTCCCCTTCAACCAAAGTATTCACATCATTGTTGGATACTTTCTTTATCCAGACAATCAAGTCCTTTATTTCTTTACTGTTACCAAGGATGGTTTTTACATCTTTGCGTTTTCTCAAGAGATTACGCAGGTTTTCATTTTCCATTTCAAGCAAGGACACCCGATTCATTTTCTTGAATAATTCTGTCGCATCCTGCATGTTTCCTTCCATGGGAATGGTATCAAAAATGGACCCTCCGAAATATCCAACGGCATCGGTCTCTTCATAAAATCGCTTAATGACACTTTGATTTCTTACAATGGAGCCACCATAAATCATAGGGATGATGTCAGAGTTGATTTTCTTGACTTCACTGAAGACCGTGTTCGCTCTATGAATTAAATTATCGACGTAGCGATTTAGAGCTTCACCTTTCGGACGTTTTATATAAGTCCAGCCGAAATGAAGACATAAAATATCCACATTGGCCTTGACCATTTTGATGGCTTCATCAAGCGTCACAGAAAAAGCCACAGTCAATAGCCCCCGCTCTGATGCACGTTTCAACAGGGTCACTTCATGATCAAAGCCCTCACCCGCTTCTTCGAGGGCTTCACGATATTGTCCATCAATCAAGCTTACCGTTGGGAAGTTATTGATGCCGTGAAAGCCCGCACTGATAAGTTTATCAATTAGTGCATCATGCTCGATCATGGGGTCTTGTGCGCACGCACCAAAAAGAACAGGCAGATTCCTTGATTTGGGTAGCACTTCTTCAATCGCAAAATCCATAACCATTTGATTGCTGTTTTTAAAAGGCATGAGAGAAGCAGTTGAGGCAATTCCGCTCATGCGAAAACGTCCTGCATTAAGAGTTGCAATCATATCTGCGCCGCCATCCATGGCTTGTTGGGCACTTCTTCCATTTCCGATGGCTACACCAATGATGGGTTCTTTTTTTTCAATCGATGCGTTTAATTTATTTAAAATAGCTTGTTTCACCGAAACACTCCTTTCGATGTAGCTTATTCAAGGAACCGCCGAGATGTGTTTTTCAAAATTGTTCACCACCTCAATCTTAATACTCTAAATTTTTAATAGGAGTCCTTATATCAAACTTACTTATATTTTAAAGCCTTGTTGCGAAAAACTCTTCTTATTTATTGTTTTATTTTTTTGATTATCTTAACTCTGTTCAATCAAAGTACTGATATTACAAGGATGGAAGCATAATATCACAACTATAGTCACTTATAAATAGTGCATGAATTTACGGATTATGCTGGTTTTACTTCTTTGCTCATTCTTATTTCTTCACATAAGAAAACCCTTTAAAGTAGTTCTTAATAACCCTATGAGTTTACGGTGTCTACTTTAATGGGATTTTACATTTTCAGCGGTCTGTATTCAGACTTATTTATACGATAGTTGGTCCTGTATTTCTCCGTTCTCTTTATGAATGATAATTACACACTTATCACTCTTGGCAAGTGGTTTTGAATATTTGATCGCATCATCTAGAGAATTAGCTCTTTTGATCGGGCTAGGTTCCCCTGAATACTTTACTTCCCAGCTTTTGTCTCTACCGTATGAAACATGGATATTTTTTGACATGGTTATTCCTCCTTGTTTGTATGAACCTATACTTTCTCTATATATCAATGATACTACCAATCAATGACACATTCAAATAAAGTTTATGCAGTGATCCATCATTGATTATCGGTGTCTTTAAGTGATTCTCTTGGGAAAGTGAAAAGCATTTTCCCATAATCGATGGCACCTACTATGAGGCTAATTGCCATCGCAAGTATCAAGGCACCACTGAACAAATCGGGAAGAAAGGAAAGCTCATAGGTTTCAATCAGATTATCATTGAGCACATCACTGAACGCAAGAGCTATGAGTATGGTCGCTGAATACAATGTGAGCATGAATTCCGCTGTCTTTGTCACGAATGTTTTACGATTCATATAGATGTGTGCTAGCGTAATGAATATTCTTAAACCAAGTGAGATATTAATGAATATGAGAAATGAGTCAAACGAATCATTCAAGAACTGAATTGATTCTCCATTTTGATAAATACTGAATACCCCTTGCTGGTAATTTAAAATATAGAGAAAAATGGACCCGGCGATAATCTCAAAGGATGCCTCGACCATTTTTAGCTTGTAACCTGATTCAGGTACCTTTGGCAGACGGCTTGGCTTGAATTCAGTTAGTTTATTTAACGAATCATCGCTGATACTTCGACTGATGCCATGAAAAACCAAAAACAGTACACCAATCGAGGCTAGTATTGCAGAGGCTATCTGCGGCAATGTCAATATCATATGCAAAATGAAATCCGATAAACCACTGGTGTTATCTTGCATAAAAAAATCAATCCCGCTTCCTAAAATAAGTGCCAAAGGAATGACAATGGCCAAAATCTTAACTACCATCCAAAATATCGGAGTGAGCGAATCCAAAATCACTGTATCCTGACCACTGTATTTAGCCGCAACGCTTCTTGGATGACCAAGATGCTTCAATATGTCATTGAGAAGTACCTCGTCTTCTTTATCACTTGACTCTTTAGAGACTTCGAGTTCATCAAGAATGAGACTTCTTAACTCTTCAATGATGTCCTCGCTGTTTTTACCACTTAGATACCGTTTCACCTGATATAAATACCTATTGATTTTATCCATTGTCTTCCTCCTTGATTATTCGGTTAAACCGTTTAAAAGAATCGTTATACAAGTCGATTAATTCTTCCAATACCGATTCACCAAAATCCGTTGTTTTATAATATTTCCTGGGTCTCGATGTACTGACTTCCCAACTCGATGTTAAAAGATCTTGTTTTTCAAGTCTTCTAAGCATTGGGTAAAGGGTGTTTTGTTCAATTTCAATACCTTCTTCTTTCATGCGGTTGACCAAGGCATATCCATATTTATCCTTTTTTAGCAGTTTAAGAACTACCATGACCATAGCCCCTTTGTTGAGCTCTTGGACAAAGTTTTTGATAATTTTATTCTTATCCATGATATCACCTCAATACAATAATACTGTATTATACACACTATTGTCAATAAAATAATAATACTGGCATTATTTCAATGCCAGTATCTGTTTCAGCGTAGCTGCACATTATAACTAAACCCGGTTAAACAGCGGTCATGATATCTTTAAACAAACTCAATCATTGTTTTTTTATTGAGCATAGAGCGTATAGGTTTCGTCATTTTCATTACAATATATTCTAATCTCTTATTTATTGATGGAAAGAATCTCGTAGGAGATAAATGATTCAGTAAAATTCCGCGTGTGTTCATACCCAATCAAGGTGTAATTATTCTTACTGGGTAAAATAATAGATGGAAACATTTTTAATCAATTAATATATTTGTCATAAAATGCACGTGTACAGCATTAAAAGAAAAAAAGCTCTCCAAAAATGGAGAGCAGGTCCTTTAATCGTGACTCTTTATATAAATGTGTGTGTCTGATTTCATAATAGAATTCTATTATCAACAATTTATTTATTTCGAGTCTTTTTCATGTCATACATGGCTTCATCGGCTTTTAAGGACAACTGATCATAGTCCAATCCGTCGTGGGGAAATCTAGAATATCCGATAGAGGCACTTACTTTAAGCTCAAAAGCATCATAATAGATTGGTTTGTTTATTTCTTCAAGGAGACGTCTTTCGAATGACTCTATTTCATCTTCGATTGAATGTTCACATTTAATGATGACGAATTCATCCCCCCCAAGTCGGGCAACAATATCCTTTTCAGTGGTTATTTTGCGCAGTCTGTCCGCTGTCGCTTTCAATACCCGGTCCCCTGCAAGGTGGCCGTACGTATCGTTTACAAGCTTGAAGTTATCCAAATCCACAAAAACGAACACAAAGGCGTTGCTCATATCCACGGTTTTGTCTTCTAAGCTCTTTGAGAGATATGAACGGTTTACAAGTCCAGTGAGATCGTCATAATTAGCTTGTCTAGACAGTTCCTCTTCAAGGGCTTTTCTTTCCGTGATATCCTTAGCCGACCCTACGACGTGAATCACTTCACCATTTTCAATGATGGGCGTGAGTGTCGTATGCCACACCCTTCTTCCTGAGAGAAGGTCCAACGTTTCTTCATAGCTGACAACCTCTTTCGCATCCACACAGGACTGATAGCGATTGGTCACTTCGGCGCCGGCTTCTTCTCCAAGAAGCTCTTTTGGCGTCTTGCCTTCGATTATTGATTGGGTAATGCCTGTTTTTTGTTGGTGGGATTGGTTGTTTCGGATGTATCTGAAATACCTAGGACCTCTGACATCGATTAAAAACAGGGCATCCTCAGTTCCGTTAAATACTGTTTCATACTCATTTTTAAGGTGTTTGATTCGTCTGTTCGATTCCATAATGCCTGAAACATCCATGTGTGCACCAAGCATTCTCTTTGAGGTGCCGTCTTCATCTCTGATTGCAAACCCTCTACACCTAATCCATACGGTTGATCCGTTTTTATGGGTGTAACGTGTTATTTGATCAAAAGGATGTTTCGGATTCTCCAGATGTTGTTTCAAGTTTTTCTTGATCACTTTCAAGTCCTTGGGATTCACAAGTTCCTGCCATTCAGAAGGCGAATGGGTTTTCTCTTTAGAATCATAGCCCAGCGTATGCCAAAATTTCGGACTTAACCACTCGTTTTCTGGGTTTTCCAGATCCCAATACCAAAGACCATCCAGCGCAGCTTCCTGCAAGAATTCAAATATATCACTGTCCTGTTTGAATTTCTGATAGAGTTCTTTTTTAAGATAATTGTCTTCCAAAATCTCAACCCCTTTTATGATTGACCCTTTTATACTATCAAGTATACCTTATAATAGGCCTTACATAAACCGAAACGGTGGATTTCATTTATCAAAGACTTATCTTTTTATTATACTCACTTTGATAGTTACTTAGTTTCTGTAATCTTATCAAACATTTCATCCATTGTCTTTTTCATGTCCATGAGCGGAATGCCGCTATAAGGTACGAGTATATCCAAAGGCTTCTCCTCAAATTGTATATAAGCCAAATCCATGGCATCAAGTGATTCCTTAAACATGTTTTTAAGTTCATATCCTACAAAATGAACCACGAAATGCATATTACTTTCTAAGCCATAGATACTTAGGCTAGGCTGATTCATATAAGGATGAAGCGCCCTTTTTAATTCATCGTTTTTACGTTTTGAAATCCTGGACAAACGGTTCAAATGACGTTTGTAGTGACCTTCATCAATGAACCGAGCCATGGTAAGCTGCTCTGGCTTGGAAACGGTCTGAGCGAACTTGTCAAATGTATCGGTTTTAAGAAATTCATCCGGAACAACCATATAACTCATTCGAAGACTGACCAGTGTGCTTCTTGAAAACGATCCCAGATAGATGACGTTATTCTTGTTGGAAAGTGTATAAATAGGAGGAATCTGATAGGCGTTGTATCTGAACAGGTGGTTGTAATCGTCTTCAAGTATCGCTGTGCCATTTTCATTTGCGTGATGAATAATGGCCAATCGTTCGTTAATCGGCATGACCTCACCTGAGGGATAAAGATTCGAAGGCGAAAGATAAATAATCTCAGGTTGGGTTTTTAACAAGGCTTCTACAGAGTCATAACCTGTCAATGTGAACCCTCGAAGTTCGAATGCATCAAGCGCCCGTTTGAATCCAGGTTTCAAATAGGCAACGGTCGCATGGTCTTTGAACACTTCGCCTAGAGCAATAATCAATTGTTGAATCCCTGAGGCGATAAAGACATTATCATAATGAGTCACAACATCTCGCAACCTTCTAAGATGATTTGATATGGCTTTTTTCAAAGCGATTTCTCCCCTAGGAAGACAAGGTTGATACAAAGAAGAATCATTGGAAAGCACCTCGTTCATAAGCTTACGATACCGTTCGAGATCAAACATGTCTTCACTTTGAGCAAGATTATAAGGAAGATTTGATGCCTGACTTTCCTTAAACGTATTTCTATGATTTTCTATGGAGGATTTTAGAAGGGTTTCAACATAAAATCCTTTCCTTGGTATGCTTTTTATATACCCTTCAATTTGCAGTTGATTGTAGGCGTGTTCCATGGTTGTCGTAGAAACGCCTTGATGCAAAGCAGCATGTCTTATCGATTCGAGCTTTGAATTGCCGGGAATTTTCTCCTCGTGAATCATCGTTTTAATCCTAGAGTATATGGAAAGGTATAAAACCTTATTGCATTCCGACGCACTCATCTGACCACCTCAATTTCCTCTAAATCTGTATATTGAAACATGACAACTATCTATTATAATATAACTGTATCCAAAATAAAAGGTATGGAGGCATTAGATGACAAACAAGTTAAGGAAACAATTGAATGGTGGCGTCATTATGGACGTCATTGATGAAAAGCAGGCTAAAATAGCGGAAGCTTCCGGAGCAAGAAGCGTCATGGCACTAGAACGTGTGCCATCCGACATTCGTGATGCTGGGGGCGTATCGAGAATGAGCGATCCCGCATTGATTGAAAAAATACAGAATGCGGTGGACATTCCGGTCATGGCAAAGGCTCGAATAGGCCATATCGGAGAGGCTGGAATTCTTGAAGCCCTCGGCATAGACATGATTGATGAAAGTGAAGTTCTAACCCCCGCGGACACACGCTACCATATAGACAAAAGAGCGTTCCATACCCCCTTCGTATGCGGGGCAAGAAATCTTGGCGAGGCCTTAAGAAGAATCAACGAAGGCGCAACCATGATAAGAACCAAAGGCGAAGCCGGTACAGGAGATATCAGTGAAGCGGTCACCCACATGCGTCAGATGAACGAGTCTATCAATCATGTGGCAAGCCTTAGCAATGATATGCTTTACGACTACGCCAAGGAAATCAGTGCGCCCTATGATCTCATTCAATACGTTCATGACCACAAAAGATTACCCGTACTTAACTTTGCGGCAGGAGGCATAGCCACTCCGGCTGATGCAGTCCTTATGATGCGCCTAGGGTGTGATGGCGTATTTGTCGGATCGGGAATCTTTAAAAGTGATAACCCTCAAAAGCGGGCCAAAGCCATCGTCGAAGCAGTTAAATACTTTGATGACAACAAAAAAGTCGCCGAACTCTCTAAAAATCTGGGCACTGCGATGAGTGGTAGAGCGGTTTCGACACTTGAACAACGCTTTGCGGGTAATTAATATCATACCCACTCTCTTATAAGGTCTTGTACGGAATACTTAATAGCCACCCTTTCACCTAAAAGACAAACAGGATTCGCATTACGCGAATCCTGTTTGTCTTTTTTTAGTTGAATCAGTATTTTTTCTAGTCAAACGCATTCATATTAAAGAGGGTTTGGAACCTACTATCCTGTTCCAGATTTTTAAGACATTGTTTGATTTCCAAAATGAAACTGTAGTTGTCAATGGGAAGAACCGGTTTGTCCGCATGGGTCGTATTTTCTTTTCTGAATTTCAATGGGGTTTTACCGAAGCGTTCCTTCATTGTATTATTGAAACGTTTATAGTCACTGAAGCCTGCATCCTTTGCGACGTCTACCACACTTTTGGGAGATTCTTTCAGTAATTCAACTGCTTTTTCAAACCGTACATTATTCAAAAATCTCTTGAATGACACACCCAGGGCTTCTTTAATGAAATGTGACACTCTGAAGGTAGATAAGTCGGTCAAACGAGCTAGATCATTCAAAGTAATCTTTTCGCTGCAATGATCATGGATATATTCGACAATCATATTGGTTCTGTGAAGATAGATATCATAATCGATTGTTTTCACATCTAAAAACTGTTCTTTTGAAAGGATGCTGTATAACTCAAAGACGTAAAAATTATAATACGCTTTAATTTTGTGATAAATCACTTCTCGAGGGTCATCCGACAGTAAAAGCTTCAAAAGCTGAACAAGCAATAGAGGTACTTGTCGATATTTTTTAGCAAGGTATTCAAATGAAACCACACGTTGTTGAAACGTGATTTTCTCGAAAAACAATCCGCGCTCATGAAGGTATTCGTTATCAAGTCGATACGATACTACCAATGTATCTTTTTCCGCATGAATAGCATGCGGTTCATTCATATAAACCATGAAGACTGTTTCAGGTAAGAGGGTGAACCTGTCTTTATCCGTCTCGATAGTAGCCCTTCCCTTTAAAACCCAGATAAGTTCGATATCTGAGTGCTGAGTTTTCTCATGACTGACACAATCCACAAAAAACGTTTTGAAAGGCAAGTTGTACGATTGAAATATGTTCTTGCATTCTTTTTTCATATCTATCACCATCCAAAGTATATCAAAGCAAAGCAATGAAGTCTATAATTTTATGCCTTTATTGCTATTTTCCTATAAAATATTGTATTTTTAGGCTTTTATTGCTACCTAAACTTAAATAATTCTTTAGGTTTTTTTTACGCCTTCTTCTATAATTATAAATAGAGATGTAATACAAATATTGGAGGTTTTGTCATGGATGCACTTAGTTTTATCGTTTCAATGGGAACATACATGCTTTTTCTTTTTTTATTTTTGGAATACACGCGTGAAAAAGAATCGTTTTTTAAATGGTTTTTCATTCTCGCTCTTTTCACCTTTCCACTTTGGTTCATAAATTTGGATGGTTTCTTCAGATGGTCTAAGACTTTGAGTGTTTTGATTCCTCTTTGTTTCGTATCGTTTGTGAGAATTGCCAATAGCCATAAAAGTGAAAATAAAAACTCCGCACTCACTAAAGAGTGGCCGTTATGGATTTTATTCGGGGTTTTGGCTCTCAACATTTTAGAAGCGACCATTACGGATTTCCAAATGGGGAATCCCTACAATGCTTTATGCGGGGTTATTCTCATGGTTACAATCCCTCTTCCCTTTAAACACGGCGGATTGCAAAACACGACGGGTCAAAGAATTTTGGTGAACTGATTGCCGATTTACCGATTGCGTGGTGTGTGCTTTATACACTCTGGAATGCCGCGTTCGTATATGGAGAAAACCCTTCCTATTTCGCTTCCAGCCTTTGCATACTATCAGTTCCTCTTCTATGGATGCTCATCAAGAAACGATCGGATTTGTGGTTGATGGGTAGAATCTACACTTTAGGGCTTCATATACTTATCCGCTCTTCTTATGACATCTTTACACCTCTTATGGATTCAAGTGCGTGGTACAACGCTCAAGTTCACACCACATTCGGAATTGCAAACTTGATGCTTCACACTGCTTATTTAGGATACTGGTTTATAAAATATAGAAACAAGCACTACGTTATGGCTTACTCCGCAAAAGCTTACGGATATTGAAAGGATGATCAATTATGGACGCATTAAGAGTTATTGAAGTAAAGAAGAGTGTTTATGCAAACAACGATTTGGAAGCACAGGAAAACCGAGACTTATTGAAAAAACAAGACACATTCATGATGAACCTCATGAGCAGTCCGGGATCAGGAAAAACCACTATGCTTGTGCAAACTCTAAACAATCTTAAACTCAAGTTTAAGATTGGAATCATCGAAGCGGATATCGATAGTGACGTCGATGCAAAAACGATTCAGACGACGGGTGTGGATGTCATTCAGATTCACAACGGTGGCATGTGTCACCTGGACGCCGCAATGGTAAGGCAAAGCCTGGATGACATCGGTAGTTCCGCACTTGATTTTGTGGTTGTGGAAAACATCGGAAACTTGATTTGTCCCGCAAGCTATGACCTTGGACAAGCACTCAATTGCATGATTCTTTCAGTGCCTGAAGGCGATGATAAACCACTGAAATACCCAAAGATGTTCAAGCGTGTCGATGTCTTGTTAGTCAGTAAAATTGACACTTTATCGGTCTTTGATTTTGATTTTGAAGCCCTTGAGACAAACGTCAAAAAACTCAATCCCAATATCAAAATATTCTTAATATCCGCAAAAACCGGTGAAGGCATGAAAGCCTGGACTGACTATCTAAAGCAAAAAATAGAAAACGAGGTTAACTCACATGAATAATAACGAAAAACTATTGAAGTTTTGTCATAAAGTATCAAATGTCAAATACGGAACCAAAAAAGGCTTCTCCTATGATGATCCTCGCTACTTGCTCCTAGAAAAAGTCGTGACCGAGGAGATGGCTGAAGTTGCGCTTGCTTTGGAATTCAGAGTGCACATGACTGTCGAAGAAGTTGCAAAGCGCGCAAACAAGTCCGTTGATAAAGCAAGGTCGATTCTTTGGGATCTCGCTGAAGCTGGAGTCGCAACCATAAACAAAAAAGATGGCGTTGACAAGTTTTGGCACGAAACATGGGTACCCGGTATTTTTGAAATGGTCGTCAACAATAAGGAAAACGTTAAAAAATATCCCCAGATTGCCAAGGCTTTTGATGATTATGGAAGACTTAGAAACCCTGTAGCCGCAGGAAATATTCCCATTGGAAAAGGTCTAATGCGCGTCATTCCCATTGAATCATCACTGGATGGTACCTCACGTGTTGCGGAATCCGAGGAAGTGTCAGGTTATTTGAACAATGCGCGCGTCATTTCCGTATCGGATTGCTCATGCAGAACATCTCGAGAGGAAATGGGAGAAGGCTGCGGTCACTTGAAAGAAGATATGTGTATACAGCTAGATGACGCAGCCGAATACTATATTCGCACAGGACGTGGACGTGAAATTTCCAAAGATGAAGCGAATTCCATTATCGCAAGGGCTGAAAAAGATGGACTCATGCACCAAATTCCTAACGTTGAAGGTGAAGGACATACCCATGCAATATGCAACTGCTGCTACTGCTCTTGTTATGCACTTCGTTCTGCAACGATGTACAACAATCCTGACATGGTCCGTTCCAACTACACAGCCAAAGTCGACAAAGATAATTGTGTGGGGTGCGGTGAATGTGTGGATGTATGTCCTACCGGTGCAATCCAACTCGGCGAAAGACTTTGTAAATCCATCGAGTCACAAACAAAGGTCAGAAAAGACGTCCCTTTCAACAGCGACTGGGGAGAAGAAAAATGGAATTTTGCTTTTAGAACCAACAGGCGCGAATCCCTTGAAACCGGTACGGCTCCTTGTAAGAGCGAATGTCCTTCTCACATTTCCATTCCCGCTTACATAGAGCTTGCAAGTCAGGGCAAATATAAAGAAGCTTTGAAGCTCATCAAGAAAGACAATCCCTTCCCCGCAGTATGCGGACGAATTTGTCCAGCCCTATGTGAAGCCGGTTGTACAAGAAGTGTCGTAGACGAAGCGGTCGCAATCGATGACATCAAGAAATTCATTGCCGAGAAAGATCTCAATGAAGATGAGCGTTACATTCCTGAAATCAAACATGATTACAAAAACAAGCACATCGCAATCATAGGCGGTGGACCATCCGGTCTTTCCTGTGCGTATTACCTGGCTATTGAAGGCTATAGTGTGACGGTCTTTGAAAAAGAGAAAACCCTTGGTGGCATGCTTAATCTAGGTATTCCTGCTTTCCGCCTCAACAAAGACGTCATCAATGCTGAAATAGATATTTTAAGAGAACTTGGTGTGACGTTTAAAACCGGTATCGAAGTCGGAAAAGACCTCACCATTCAAGAGATGAAAGAAGGTGGCTACAATGCCTTTTATATTGCTATTGGTGCACAAGGTGGCAGACAGCTTCATCTTGAAGGTGAAGACAGCTTAAATGTCAAAACGGGTGTAGACTACTTGAGAAACGTCGCCCTTAAACAAGAGAAAACCCATAAAGGGCACACCGTGGTCATTGGCGGTGGGAACGTCGCAATCGATGTTGCGCGGACGTCCGTACGCATGGGCGCGGATACAACCATGCTTGTATCCCTGGAATCAAGAGAAGGCATGCCCGCACTGGAAGATGAAATCCATGAAGCTCTTGAAGAAAATGTAGAGCTCATGAATGGATACGGTCCGCATAAGTTCATCGTGGAAAACAAAAAAGTCACAGCCGTAGAGTTCAAACGCTGTATTCAAGTACTCAACGAAGACGGGGCATTCGCACCCAAATTCGATGAAGACGATATCTTAAGAGTCCCTGCCAATCAAGTCCTTGTCGCCATCGGACAAGTCATCAAATGGGATACATTGCTTAAGGGCACCGATGTGGAACTGAATAAGAACCAAACCATCAAGGTCAATGAAATCACCTTGCAGTCAACGGATTCAGATATTTTTGCAGGAGGAGACGCCGCAACCGGACCAAAATTTGCCATTGATGCCATCGCACTCGGAAAAGAAGCTGCCATTTCACTTCACAGGCATGTCCAAAGAGGTCAGTCCCTCGTGTATGGACGTAAAAGAAATGACTACAAGGCGCTTGATTCGACACTTCTTGATGTCACAAGTTACGACAACGTATCAAGAGAACGTGTCTACACACGACCGGTTAAAGACTATAAGAACGATTTTGATGAAACCGCAGGAACGCTTAGTGAAGAACAAATCAAACAGGAATCCTCACGCTGTCTCAACTGTGGTATTTCCGTAGTAGACGAGTTCATGTGCGTCGGATGCGGAGCTTGTACGACTCGCTGTGAGTTTGACGCCATCAGTCTAGTCAAAACACACAATGAAACTGGTGTTGATTTCCCAGATCTCAAAAAAGCTGTAGTCAAACACGCACTTAAACGTAAAGTCAGAATTACTGCAAGAAAAGTCAAAAACAAATTCACAAGAAGCGATAAGGATGCATGAACTCGGAATAGTCATCCAAATCGTCAAACAGATGGAACATTATATGGACGACAACGACATAAAACGAATTGATACTTTGGTTCTCGGGGTGGGCGAACTATCGGGCGTCGTCCCGAAATACTTAAGAGACGTTTATCCCATTGCTGTTGAAAAATCTCGGCTTTGCAATACTAAATTAGAACTTGAAATCACCCCTGGTATCGGACAATGCAAGCATTGTGGTTTCAATTACAACCTGGTTCAAAACGATAATAATTGTCCTAAATGTGGCACAAACGATTTTAAAATCATCACTGGAAAAGACTTTTTAATCCAGAGAATTCATGCCGAATAACCACTGATAACCATTTGGACTCTGAATATTCAATGACTTTTCCTGCGTATTGAATACAATGTAGATGCTATCAATAATACAGTAAAGAGGTGCTTAGGTATGTTTTTTTATGAAAATTACTCCCTGGTAAATATTCTAGGAGTCATTGTATTGCTTGTAATATTGTTTACACTCAATGAGTTCACTCGAAAATCAAAACGTCTGTCCATTATCATGTTCATCCTGGTCCCTTTGGGGTTTACGCTCTTCGTGTGGCCCATTACAAGTCAAAGCGACACCACAAAGGGTAACTGGTTTGCGTGGGTTAAGGTCTATTCTGCGCTTGCAGGTGTTATTGGCTTTATGGCCATTCGCTATAGTCATAAGCTTCAAATGAACAAGAAGTTTTTGTTTTTCCCACTGGTCATTCTATCAGTCAATATTCTGGAAGCCGTCATCAGAGACTTTCAAATCTACTCGTATGATGGTGTTGAAATAAACGGACTCTTCCTTCAGGGAGGAATTTGGAATATTTTTAACGGGATTGCGGGCCTCCTTACAATCATTACTTTAACTGGGTGGGGAATGATACGTATTTCCAAAACCAAATCCCGTGATATGGTATGGGCGGACCAACTCTGGTTTTATATCATCGGTTACAGTCTATGGAATATATCCTATGTATACAACTGTATTCCCGATCGTTCCTTCTACGCCGGAGTGATTCTTCTAAGTATCGCACTATTCACGGCCTTTTCAGTTGGAAAGGGTGCCTGGCTTCAACACCGTGCACAGACACTTGCGCTTTTTGCGATGTTCACATTGACTTTCCCCATGTATTCAACCTGGTCACTATTTTCAATAGTTCCTACGCACGAAACGCTTCCCAAACTCGTGTTAAGCCTCGTGAGTCTTACAGTCAACCTCGGTGTATTGACATATCAAATTCATACAGTTATCAAATACAAACGCAATCCCTTTACAAAAGAACTCTATACCCATACAACGGCTTATCAAAAACTCCTTGTATTCAACAAAATTCCATAGACACTGGAATCTTCAAAATAGCTCATAAAAAATGCAGTCGCTCTATCATTTAGCGGCTGCATTTTCTGTTTATGATAAGTATGCAAATATCTAGTCACTCATACCAATAATCACTATGGGGTTTTTTTTAGAATCATCAAGATGTATCCAAGGTATAAAACAAAAAAATGTCTTACTAGCGATACCCCTTGACCTTATGGCGAAGTGACGCGTACAGTTCGGCGTGCATCATCCGGTACCATGGAAGAAATAAGAGATACATTAAAGGAATAATGAACAGCGATGATGTCAAAAACTGCTCAGTAGGAAGGTCATACTCAAACAATTTCATAAATACTGACGATAAAACAACGGCTATACTCGAAACATTAAGCGCAAGCCATGGAACAAAAAAGAGCCTAACCAGGATTAATTGCATATACTTGCCTTTCATGATACGCATGCTCACTCGAAGAGGATTATGCTTCTTTTGATTAAATTTGGGGTCTGCAAGTAAATAAGGAACCATTGCAAACATCAAAGACACCAATACTGATGGCAAAGAAAACAGTATCAAATTGACAATGGAAACTCCAATGCGGGTTTCGACATTCCCGTATAGCCCTAAAAACATACCCGAAATTATCCCGCCGATTATAATGGGAATGATGAACGCCAACTGTTTAATCAAAAGATAATAAACGTTCTTCACGTAATAGCCATCCCTGAATCCAAGTCCGATAGGTTTAGTATATTTGTATTTCTTGAAGATAATCGCCCTGATCATCACAAAAGCGATGCCTATGGACATAGGCAAAAAAGCAATGATTCCAAATACAGGAAAGGCATTGGACACCACAAGCATTAAAAACGTCGCCACAAGGTAGGTGGGCATAATATTGAAGTAGTTTTTTATCAAATCTTTTATTCCAAGTAACAAACGCATAGCTTCAACTCCTGAAAATCTTTTATTGAACCGATGCCCACCTCTTATATGGGCTTTAAAAACTCGTGCACTATTCCTCTATAGAAAAGGCCTTTTCAGGCCTGTTCTATCCATTAAATATAATAAAAAACTCTAAAATCGCAATTTCTCATAGCGCAATGATAACTTGAATACAAGCGATATTTCTACGACCGTTCTTGAGATCCAGCAATCTTGTTTTTTTTATAGCGTATGTACTATTCGGTGTTCCTGTGTTCATCAGGATTGTACTTAACATCACTACCCTTTTCTAAGTTATAGAACTTAAGAGTATAATTCCAAAAATAAATAAGGCCACTAAACCAAGTAGAATGAACACATGTCTCCATGCTACATTTCTGGCACCACTTTTGTATTTTTCTTCAAGATCCGCTTTCATGACATCTTTGTAATATTCTGGTCCTCTGTTTGTATTAAATTTTGAATTACCACCATTTAAAAAGCCCATATGGTTGGTCTCCTTTCAAACCTATTTACAAGACAATGATAAGAATAACCACGGCAGCGACTACGCCTACAAAGAGTATGACACGTTTCCAAGAAATCATACGATTTCTATCAGAGCCATACTTTTGATTAAGTTCTTCTTTCTTGACCCTATTATAATATTCTGGTGTTCTATTCTTACCTAATCCTAACAATCTCATAGTATTCTCCTTTTATTTATCATAAGTTGATTACATATTTATTATAACATGCCTATTGCTCATTTGAATACAAACGCTCACACGGCAAATGGTTGATACTTGTTGATATACTTATCTCGCAGAAGATTTTACATAAAAAAAACATGCGTTAAATGAACGCATGTCTAATCATTATTTGTCAAAATCAATATCGATTTTTCCTGCTTGAATTTCTTCAAGAGCAATTCCTACCGGTTTTGAAGACTTATAATCGATGGTAGTTTCATACGTGTCTTCTTCCATATTGTAGGTCTCTTTGAGTTTCTTGGCTCTAAGCGCTGCGGTATAGGCAAGCTTGTACTTTGAATCTATCACCTTAAGAAGATGATCCATTGAAGGGTATCTCAATCCTTCGTCATTGGTTCTTTTCTTACTCATTAAATTCAACTCCCAAAAGTTCTTTATATTTATGAATAGAGCGTTCTGTCTTAGCATGTTCTGCACGGATGATTGCGAGCACCCTGTCTGCTGCATTCGTAACTTCATCATTAATCACGATATAATCGTATTTGTGGGCCAGGGGAAATTCTCTTTCCGCTTTTTCCATTCTTTTTTGAATGGTTTCACTTGATTCGGTCCCACGTCTTAAAAGCCTACGGTAGAGTGCTTCTTTTGATGGGGGAGATACAAAGACGAATACGCCGTCATTGGTTCTTTCTCTTACTTGAAGGGCCCCTTGAACTTCAATCTCAAGTACCACTTCCTTGCCTTGTTTCAATTGTTCTTCTACTTTGTCCTTCGGTGTCCCATAATAATTGCCAACGAATTCAGCCCATTCCAAGAACCCACCTTCTCGGATACGACGCTCAAATTCCTCTTTACTCACAAAGTAATAGTCTTCACCATCAACTTCATCACCTCGCGGTGGTCTTGTTGTCATGGAAATCGAATATACGAGATCGTGACCTTCCATATCAAAGAGGGCTTTCCTTACTGTTCCCTTCCCTACACCGGAGGGACCACTTAACACTATCAATAAACCGCGTTCGTTCAGCTTCATTGACGGCCCTCCTATTTCTTTACCATTATTAAATATAATAACATGGTATCTAGTATATTGTAAGTCAATAACTAAACTTTTTCACTATATGTTATAAAGAATCTTTAAAAGGTTCAAGTAATATTCTTTTGTTTAATCCATAAATGTCGATGTCTATGCTATAAAATAGGCTTTACCATGTTATAATATGCTCGGTGATACCTATGAGTTTTGACGGATTAATGCTTCACAAAGTCACAAACGACTTAAACAACGCCTTGAAAAGAGGCCGCATACAAAAAATATATCAGCTTTCTACTTTCGAGCTGCTTTTTACTGTGAAAACCAAAGAGAAACATCAACTGATGCTCAATGCTTCAAGACAGGACGCCCGCATCAGTTTGACTCACGACACCTACGAGAAACCCATGGAACCTCCGATGTTTTGCATGTTTTTGCGAAAACATCTCGAAGGCGGCATCATCGAATGTTTCACCCAATATAAAAACGACCGCGTAATAGACATTAGTATCTTGACTGTCGATGAGAGAAAAGCGAAAACAAAAAAACATCTGGTCTTCGAAATGCTCGGCAAAGATACCAACATGATTGTAACTAATGAGGATTACACGATACTGGATTCGCTCAATCACGTAAGTCCTTTTGAAACGTCTAGAACCATCGCGCCTGGGGCTGTCTATAAATTCCCAGAAGATACACGTATTAATCCGAGGGACGAAGCGGCGCTCAAAGAGGTATTAGAAAAAAACAACTTTGAAAGTAGAAAGGATTTCTTAAACGCTATTCAAGGGATTTCTCCTTTATTTGCACAGGAAGTCTTACATCGTCAAGAGGTAGAGCATACCGCTTTGCTAAGTACCTTTAAGACATTGATGGATGCCTACAACCCTATTATTAAGACTAGTAATAAAACCGTGTATGCCTTTTATGACATCACGCATAAAGAGGGCGTTACACATAGGTTTGATACTCTGTCACAAATGCTTGATCAAGTGTCCAAAATCAAAGGGCGTTCTCTTAAAAAACATCAACACGAACGACACCTTTCCAAATTCATCAAGAGAGAACTCGATAAGAAAAATACCAAGTTGGAAGCCCTCCAAAAGGACTTGAGGAAAACAAAGTCCATTGATGAAGACCGTATCAAGGGTGAACTAATTTTGTCTTATCAACATCAAGTCACAGAAGGAAATGAACAGCTTATCTGTCTCAATTACTACACCAACGAGTCCATCATCATTAATCTTGATCCCCACAAAACCCCCATTGAAAATTCCAATGCGTATTTCAAGCGCTACAAGAAAAGAAAGCGCTCCATTCCCCACCTGAAAAAAGCCATTCGAAAAGTCAAAAGGGAAAAAGCCTACTTTTTAGAACTTGAAAGCCAGCTTGAATACGCTGAATTAACCGATTTATACGAAATTCGGAGTGAACTCATTGAATACGGATATATGAAACCTTCTTCAAAACACGAACAGAAAAAACCTTCCAAAAAAGCTAAACATCTTAAGTTCATTGATGATGAAGGCGTTGAAATCCTTGTGGGTAAAAACAATCTTCAAAATGCGAACCTTACCCACAATGTCGCCAAGCATAACGATGTATGGTTTCATACCAAGGATGCCCCGGGCTCACACGTCATCGCCAAGACAACAATTGATGCCATAGGTGAAACCACCCTTCGCACCGCCGCTAATTTGGCAGCATTGTATTCAAAAATGCGCTATTCTTCAAGCGTTCCCGTTGACTATACTGAAGTTCGCTATGTAAAGAAAATTCCAAAAAGACCCGCCAACGAGGTCCGTTATACCAATCAAAAAACCATCTACATCGACCCCGACGAACAATTGCCTAAAACCTTGAATTCCAAAAAATAATGCGAAAAACCCTGCCGAATATGTATTAACTCGGCAGGGCTATTTTATTTGCGGTCTTTTACTTCTTGCTTGATCATGGTGATAAAGTCTTCAAGCGGGACTGTGATTTGGTCCTTTTCACCGTACTTGCGGTAAGTGACTGTTTGATTACTCACTTCGTTGTCCCCAAGGACAAGCGAGTACGGAATTTTTTTGGTTTGAGCTTCGCGGATCTTGTAGCCGAGTTTCTCTTCACGGAAATCCGTAGTGCTTCTCAAATCTTCATCAATCAATCGGTTATTGATGGCTTCAGCGTATTTTCCGTGAGCTTCCAGACTTACAGGGATGGCCCTTACTTGTTCGGGCGCAAGCCAGGTCGGAAATGCCCCTTTGTATTGTTCCAAGAGAATGCTCATAAGGCGTTCCCACGTTGAAATCAAGCCTCTATGAATGACAACCGGTCGGTGCTTCTCTCCGTCTTTTCCGATGTAAGTCAAGTCAAACCTCTCAGGTAAAAGGAAATCAAGTTGAACCGTACTCATTGTGATGACGCGGTCCATTGCGGTTCTTACTTGGATATCGATTTTAGGTCCATAGAAGGCGGCTTCGCCTTTCATAACTTTATAGTCTATTTTTTCTTCTTCAAGGAGTTCTTGGAGTAGCGCTTCCGCTTCGTCCCATAGCACGTCATCAGGATGGAATTTACCTTTTGCTTTATCACGAAGGGCCAGTTCGATATAATCAATGGTTAGCCCCAGGTCGTTGATGGCTTGCTGGATTAGGTTGTAGGCAGAAAGCACTTCACTTTTGATTTGGTCGCGCCGCGCAAATATATGCGAGTCAGTGAGGGTCATCTGGCGGACGCGCTCAAGACCACTGAGTGCTCCTGAGGCTTCGTGGCGATGTTGTGTAACGATTTCCGCATAGCGAAGTGGAAGGTCTCGATAACTTCTTAACTTTCTGTTGTAGACGATCATGTGATGAGGACAGCTCATGGGACGAAGGACATAAGTCTGACCCTCATATTCCATCGGTGGGAACATACCGTCTTGATAATGGTCCCAGTGACCGCTTGTTTCATAGAGTTCCTTGGTTCCAAGAACCGGGGTTTGTATATGAAGGTAGCCATGCTTTTTCTCGAGTTTGTAGACGTAATCTTCGAGGGTTTTCCTTACGGCGTAGCCATTGGGCAGCCAAATAGGCAGTCCCTGACCGGCTTTGTTGTCGAGCATGAAGATTTCTAATTCCTTGCCGAGTTTTCGATGATCTCTTTCCTTGCGTTCTTTGAGAATTTCTAAGTATTTATTCAAAGCGTCTTTGGTAAACCACGCGGTTCCATAAATGCGTTGAAGCATGTCTCTATCAGAGTCTCCGCGCCAATAAGCGCCAGCCACACTAAGCAGTTTGAAATGTTTGATGTGTTTGGTGTTGCCTACGTGTCCCCCGCGGCAAAGGTCTTTAAATTCACCTTGAGTATAAATGGTGATGACTTCGTCGTCATCCATTTCCTTGATCATTTCCACTTTGTAAGGGTCAAGTGAGAATTCCTTTAAGGCATCTTCCTTACTCACGATTTTGCGTTCCATCTGATCTTGTTCCTGAACGATTTTACGCATTTCCTTTTCAATCTTGGGAAGGGCTTCTTCTTTTATGGTGTCCTTGGTCGCAATATCATAGTAAAACCCATCCTTGATCGCAGGACCCACACCAAACGTGGCATCTGGGTAGAGCCTTTTCACTGCTTGGGCAAGCAAATGGGCTGCGGAGTGGTTGAGTATTTCAAGGGCCCCATCACGGTCTTTCGTAATGAGTTCTATGGACGCATCCTCGTTGATTGGACGGTTTAGATCATAAAGGTCGTTGTTTACATAGGCGGCCACGGTTTTCTTTTTGAGTGCAGGCGCCAACGCCCCTGCCACCTCTTCAGGCGTGATGCCTTCTGCGAAAGGTTTTGTGTTTCCATCTGGGAATTTTATTTCAATCATGATTTTTCCTCCTATCGTTGTAACGGCCTTCATTGATATGGTCTTTTTCAATGATGGCTTCTTCCAAGTCTATATCGTAGATGTTTGCGATGTGATTCACGTAATGCAAGACATCGTAGAGTTCGTACTTGATGGCTTGTTTTCTTTCCAATGAAAGCCCGGTTTCACTTTCTTTGCGCATTTCCACAGAAAGTTCACCTACTTCTTCAAAGAGTTTCAATACGACTTCATATTTTTTATCAGGACGGTGATCGACATCCTTGATATGTTTTTGAAGTTGGCTTATCAGCAGATCTTTTTTAAGCACTTAATCACTCCCTTTGTATAAAAAAAGTCCTTGAACATGTCAAACACGTTTCAAGGACGGATAACCGCGGTACCACCTTAGATTCCATTGCTGGCTCTTTGTTCCTTTAACGCAGGATTACGGGGGCTCTTTCGAGTCCAACTCCAAGGGAGTGACCGTCTCTATTGACAGCTTTCACTATCCTGTCTCGCTTTTGTTGAGAAGGTCTTGGCCTTTTCATTGCTTTTCTTTGAACCTATAATAATTGAAAAATCCTGGTTTGTCAATAAAGGTGTGCTTACTCTTTTAAATTGAAGGGTTCGCTCAACCGTTTGATGCGCTCAAGAATTCTATAACCTTTGATCATTTCCGCTTCTTGATTGGTTTCAAGCATGGTTTTTACCAACTCATCGATGGGCAGATTCGAAGTGAAGAAGGTAGGTCTTTCATCCAAAAGTCGGTATTGAAGAATGGGTCCGAGCACTTCATCGCGGACCCAGCGAGAGAAGGCTTCGCCTCCCATGTCATCAAGCAAAAGCACATCTGCAGTTTTGAGTTGACTTATATTGCTTTCAAGGGTGCCTGCGCCAATGGCGCTTTTCATTTCTCTTACCAAATCGGGATAATAGGCAATCACAACATTAAAGCCGAGTTCAGAAAAACGGTTGCCAATGGCCGCGAGCGCATAGGTTTTACCGATTTGGTAGCGTCCATGGATATAAAGTCCCTTTATGGTTTCACCTTTTGAATACTGGTTGGTAAGTCCGATGATTTTCTGATAAAGGTCTTTTCTGTTCTTGGTATTCATGTGAAAGTCTTCAAGTGAGGCTTCATAGATCATTTTTGGCATATGAAGGGCGGTGACGCGGTTCATATCTTGGTTTTGACTTTCCTTGGCCCTCAAGTAGGCACACGGCTTGTAAGCCAAAGAAATTTTCCCTTTGGTGTAGCGCAATACCGGTTGCATGCCTCGAGTGTCCTGTTTGCATTCATGAAGGCCTGCACAGTTGTTACAAAGGGGTCTTTGCTGTTTATATAGCAATAAGTCATTAAGAGCGTTTTCTATGGTTTGAGCACTGACGTCGTATTTCATGAAGAAATCTGTCAGAAGCGAGTCTTCACTCAAGGATTCGGTGATTTCTTCGATGAGATTGGGATTCCTCTTAAAGTTCAATGGTTTCATTGCCTCACTCCTTTCCTTCTTTTAAATAATCCTTAAACCAACCGACACTGGTATCGATGGGGTGGGATTTTTTATTGTATCCTCTATAAGATTGTTTTTTCGGTTCACGCTTTTTGCGCAGTCTCTTTTCAATATGATTAATGGCTTCTTCGGCGGTTTTTATGCGAAGACGTTTCCATTCCGCCACAATTTTTTCAAAGTAGTTATAAACCGGGAACTGTTGATCGAGTTCCTTGAGAACGTAGGCAATCATGACGTTGATGACTTCAAGGGGCGTGTCGGTCTCACTGGTGAGTCGGTCGATGACTTTGAGGTCTGCTGCTGGAATTTTCTGACCTGTCAAGTCCTCTAGCAATGTTCTTGGATGGACGTACTTGAAATACGCCAGGGAGGCATGGTCGTTTTTCTTTTTAACAGAGCCACGTGATTTTTGATAATTTTCCCCAGCATGTTTGTTTAGGACTTTGAAGTCAATAAGACCATCAGATGCGAGACTTTTTTTGATGGTGGTTTGCAAGGATTCTTCATCGAAATTATAGATATAGGCAATCGACGCGAGTTTCTTTTTGACAGCGCTCGTTCTGCCTTTGGCAGTCAAAAGAGAGGTCGGAATACCCTCGAGAACCAAATCAAGGTCGAGGTCTCCTTTGACTTCGGTGGTGCCCGAGACAGGTTCGATAAATTGTGAGCGTATGGTTCTTGTAGGGGTCAACGGTGGAAAGACATCGCTGAAGGCTGCACTTTTCCTTGCAAGGTCGCTTAGGCGTGTCTTGGTTATTTTAAAATGCGCAATGAGATCTTTGAACCGTTCTTCTCCAATGGCTTTATTTAGATAAGGCATAAACATGGAATCTTTTATGAACGCATCCGGAGAGATAGGCATATAGCATTCAATCAAATAGGTGCTTTCCTTTTCATAGGTTTCTATCAGCCCAACCGCTTCTAAGGTTTTACGGGCGCTTATGTAGGCTTCGGGTCTGAGTGAAAGCATATCATAAATAAAGGCATGGGTATAGGTTGGGCTTTTTAATGTCGAGCGTTCCATCAGACTGTGAAAAAGCATATAAAGAGAAAAAGCGTCTTTCCCAATCACCGGTGTGTAGAGTAAGGTTAACGTATGCATATGGGTGTGGGAAAGAGGAGCCTTTGTTTCGATCTTAAGGTGTGTGGTGCTATCAATGGTCTTCATAGAACCCTCCTGATTAGGGATGCAAACTGGTCCCTTTTAATTTAAGGGTTTTATTTAAGTATTTATAAAGGGTGAAAATGATGGTCTTTGGTCGGTGTCTGCCTATGAGTCTATACGTCTGGACTTTGAAGTCAACGCTGCTTTCTTTGGGGTGAAAGGCATGAACGCTTACGACAAGGTGGAACTTGGAGCCTTGAACGAATAGCTCTCCATAGGTGTCATCGCGATTTTTCACGACACTGTCCTTCGCCGCATTGAAGTGTTTTTCCAACGCATCCAAAACGGTTTTTTGGTTCGTATAGTAATAATGGGTTCTAAGTCTTTTAATTGAGTGGGTTTCTTTGGTCTCTGCATGGTTTGAACTATAATCCTTGAGTCCCATGTTACTCACCTGCTTTTTTTATCACTGTATCGACTTGGTCGAGCGTTTCAGCAATCGAGTGGGAATTATCCACGAGATAATCTGCACGCTTCATTTTATCTTCCATCGGCATTTGAGCATTAATCTTTTTTTGCGCATAGGAAGCATCGATGGCATCACGCTTCGTGAGTCTTTCCAATTGTATCGTATTATTTGTATGAACCACAAGGGTTTTATCACACAAATCCTCAAATCCTGCTTCAAACAGAAGGGGCACCTCAATGACGATTAGGTTGGTGTCATTGGTTTCTATGGTTTTCAAACAATTATTAACACGTTTTCTTACTTTCGGGTGCACAATCATATTCAAGGTATTTCTTTTTTCAGGAGAAGAAAAGATTATCTGCGCCAGTTTATGACGGTCTAAAACGTTGTCGGTAAATGCGCCATCGCCAAAGGCTGCATGTATCTCTTTAAGCGCAGCGTCATCTTTCATAACGTGTTTGGCGACGATGTCCGTATCAATCAAATAGGCGCCACGTTTTTCAAATAGTTTCGCGACCGTGCTTTTGCCTGTAGCTATGCCACCGGTCAAACCTAGTATAACACTCATCTTTTTCTCCCTTTCTTCTGACACGTTTTACAATAATATGTGCCTCTTCCGGCAATTTTCTTTTTAAGGATTGTATCCCCACAATGCTTGCAGAGTTCACCTTCTTGCATATGAACCTTCAAATGAAGTTGAAACATGCCATCCACTCCAAGGGCGTTTTGGTAAGTTCTGATGGTGGTCCCGCCGCTCTTTACAGCTTGATTTAGAATGTCTTTGGCACAAAGCGCTAAGGCTTTGATGTGCTTTTTAGTCAATGCATATGCCGGGGTTTGTGGGTGAATTTGCGCACAAAAGAGAATTTCATCGGCGTAAATATTTCCAATGCCAAGGATTACAGTCTGGTCCAAGATTGCGGCCTTGATTGGTCGGCTGGTTTTGAGTTTGTTCGCAAATTCCTCGATATCGAATGTCTCACTTATAGGCTCTTTTCCTAATTTTTTCAGTGGCTTGGTAGTATAGAGAGTTGTATCGTTTTTCAGATGAAATGTACCGAATTTTCGTACATCATAATAACACAGGGCGCGGTTATCACTCAATATAAACCTTAAATGTTCGTGTGCGTCTTTTTTTGCGTGCATATCCTTGATTAAAAATTTGCCTTCCATACGAAGATGAACAATCATGGTCAGTTCATTAATGTTGAACAAAAGATGTTTCCCCACTCGGTTCATTGCTTTAAACGTTTTTCCTATCACAGCTTCTTTGAAGGCTTCAGGCGTCATCTCTTTGATCATTTTCGGGTAATAGACGATGACATCTTCGATGGTGCGGTCTTTGATAAGTGGATACAAAGACCGCCTGACGGTTTCTACTTCTGGGAGTTCAGGCATCAGTCTCTCCAGTGTATCCGAGTATTGTCAAAGCGCTTTTTAATCGGTTTATCCTCAGAATCATCTGGATAACCAAGCGCAATCATATTAAACGGTGTCAAGCCTTCACAAACATCTAAGATTGATTTAATCTTACTGATTCTCTTTTCAAGAGGATATGCTCCGATCCATACCCCACCGAGTGATTGGGAAATGGCTTCGAGTAAAATGTTTTGTGTACACGCAGCCATGTCCTGAGGGCGCATGTTCGCTTTGTTTCCTGTATCTCTCATAAGTGTGACAATCCCTAGGGGAGCGTCCTTCAAAGGCCACGCGCCTTTGGAGACTTCACTGAGTTCTTTAAGCAAGGTCTTGTTTTTTACGACAATGAATTCCCAAGGTTGTTGGTTGATAGCACTAGGGGCTTGCATGCCGCTTTCCACCATGGCCTTTATTTTATAGTCCTCGACGGGGTCATCCTTGAATCGTCTTACGCTTCTTCTTTGCATGCACAATCGCTTCATGCATTCACCTCCGGATTTATATGAACCACGGCGTCTTCGATAGTGTGTCTGTCTGTAAGGGCATTGCGTACCTCGTGAGCGATGTCATGGCCTTCTTTTACACTAAGGGTCCCATCGACGACAATATCGAGAGTCACTTGATAGTAATGCCCATAAGTAATTACGGTAATTTGGTCAACACCTCTTACGCCCTTTACAGTGCGTACAGTTTGTTTGATGGTTTCTATGGTTTCCTTCGGTGCACTTTTGCCAAGCACGAACGTGATGGCTTCATAGATGATTCTGATGCCTACTCGAATAACGAGTATGGCTATGAAAAATGCGGCGGCTTTGTCAGCGTATCTTAGCACGTAAATGGAGAAACGTTCTCCTAAAAACGATAAAACAAACCCCCCAAGTACTATCATGCTCCCTAGCACATCAGTAAAGGATTCTTTTCCACTTGCCTTGACAATTTGGCTGTCGAGTATGATACCTTGTTTAGTCAAATATCTGGCAAGAATAATCTTGGTAAGAATGGCAAACACCACGATAATCGACCCATAGATATTGGGAACTTCCGGGCCATCACCGATATTGAAAACCATGTCACGAATGAGTTGGTAGGCGATAAAGAGCACGCCAATACCTAGGAAAATACTGAGTACATATTCGATTTTACCATGGCCAAGGGGGTGTTCTTTATCTGGAGGTTTTTGGCTTTGTCTTAAGCCTAGAAGCACCAACACATCACTGAAAAAATCACTGGCGGAGTGAACTGCATCCGCAATCAGTGCGGCACTGTTTGCAGCAAACCCACCCACTAATTTGACAATGATCATTAACACATTGACAAAAAAACTTCTGAGCATGACCGCTTCGCGGCTTCTATTTGGCTTCATTGAGGTTGTCTCCTATCAAAGCATCGACTGTGAGGGGTACCTTTAAGGCTGCGACCTCTTCCATGGTGGTTTTGACGAGTTTTTGCATGGTTTCTTTTTCATCTTCAGGGACATCAAAAACAAGCTCATCGTGAATTTGTAAAATGAGTTTTGATTTAAGGTTTTTTCTTTTGATGGCTTCATCAAGCTGATTCATCGCAATTTTGATCAAATCAGCCGCGCTGCCTTGAAGCGGGGCGTTCATCGCGGTTCTTTTGCCCATTTCTCTTTGAGTGTGGATTTTTGAATGAAGTTCTGGGATGTAGCGTCTGCGAGCATAAAGTGTGGACACAAAGCCGTCTTTTTTGGCTTTTTTAACTACATCGTCCATATAGGTTTCAATCCCGGAAAAGCGTTCATAATATCGAGTGATGAACGTCTTGGCTTCGCCAGGGGAAATATTTAGTTCTTGAGAGAGTCCCCAAGGGGTTTGACCATAGATGATGCCAAAGTTGACAGCTTTTGCCATACGGCGTTCATTGCTTGTAAGCGTCTCTTTGTCAAACACCAAACGTCCCGTCGCAGTGTGGATGTCTTCACCGTTGTTAAAGGCTTCGATCAAGCGTTTCTCATCGGCAAGGTGCGCGAGAAGACGCAGTTCGATTTGGGAATAGTCCGCCGCAATGAGTACGTTGCCTTTGGAAGGTATGAAGACTTTGCGAATGTTTCTGCCCATTTCACTTCTGATCGGGATTGTTTGAAGATTCGGCTCAATACTTGAGAGTCTTCCGGTTTGTGTAAAAGCCTGCTTGTAGATGGTATGGATTTTACCATCTTCATGAATGGCGTCCGAAAGACCTTTGATATAGGTATTTCTCAATTTGTCCACCATGCGATAGCGGATGATTTTTTCAATGATTGGGTGTCTGTCTTCAAGTTTCTTCAAAACATCAATGTTGGTTGAATAACCGGTTTTGAGTTTCTTTTGTGGGGGGAGGCCAAGTTTCTCAAAAAGGACTTCTGATAACTGTTTAGGCGATCCAATATTAAAGGAGTCACCCGCGAGTTCATGAATGGTTTGTGTGAGGTCACTTAAATCTTTTTCAAGGGTTTTGTCGATTCCCTTGAGCGCCGCTTCATCAATTTCTACACCTTGGTATTCCATATCCGCGAGCACGACAGCAAGTGGCAATTCAATGTCACGATAAAGACTAATCTGCCCGTGATCTTTCAGGTCGTCTTCCATTTGTGTTTTCAACGCTTTGATGGCACGAACTTTACTCGCTGCATATTCAATATAGGTTTTTTTCTCAGGAACTTGCGCCTTGGCGCCTTTTCCATATATGTCTTCCAGATACGGCACGTCATGATAATCAAAATTTGACACAATCACTTTGAAGTCCTCTTTGGTGTTGGTCGGATTTAACACATACGCAGCTAGTAACAAATCGAATTCCACAGCTTTAATATCTAAGCCGTCCTGCATGAGAGATACGCGCAAGCGTTTCAAGTCATGGGTGTATTTTTTCTTTTTATCATCGTTCAAAAACGCCTTAAATGCAGTAGATTCAATGGCTTTTTGATAAGGTACGAAGAAAAGACCGGCTTCACTTTGGAGTGCGAACCCGAGTTTTTGAGCAAAATGATAATTGGATCCGAAGGATTCGAGCACGATGGTGGTTACTTTTTTTGACACTGCACCCTCAATGGCGTCTTCGTTTTCTATTGGTTCCACCGGCGTAACGTCTTTCTTTCTTTTTTCAGGGCCGTCTTCAAGCCCATTATCTTTTTTAAGACGGCGCAAGAGACTGTGAAATTCGAGGTACTCATAAAAATCAATGAGCCCGGCTCTGTCTATGCCTTCGTAGCGTAAGTCATCCAAAGTGAAATCAAGGTCGGCGTCCGTTTTAAGCGTAGCGAGGTCTTTGTATTTGATGGCGTCTTTTCCATACGTTTCGATTTTTTCTTTAAGTTTGCCTTTGAGTTCATTGACATTTCTCAGAAGCGTGTCCACGGTTTCATATTCATGAAGTAGTTTGAGTGCAGTCTTCTCACCGATGCCGGGAATGCCGGGAAGATTGTCAGAAGAATCCCCCATGAGACCTTTCAAGTCAGGAATTTGTTTCGGTGTAAGATTCATATCTTCCTTAAGCGAATCGGCTGTATAGTCCTTTTCAGGCTGAAGTCCGCTCTTTGAAACTCTTTGATGAACCTTGTGGTTCAAAAGCTGATAAAGATCGCGATCGTTTGAAACGAGTTCTATGTCGTCAAAATCATCGTAGAACTTCATTGCAAGTGTTCCGATGATATCATCCGCTTCCAAGGCTTCGCTTTCAAAGACCTGAATGCCCAGTTTGTCAGGCACCGCTTTAATGTAGGGAAGCTGTTCGCGAAATTCATCAGGCATCGGTTTTCTTCCGGCTTTGTAGTCCTTATACTGCTTGTGTCTAAAGGTCGCCTTGCCTTTATCAAATGCCACAAGGATGTGGGTGAAGTCTTCTTTTAAGATTAGGTTGAGCATATTGGTAATCGCATAAACAGCATTGGTGAATTCGCCGCGTGAATTTTTCATCATGCGCCCGGAATACGCAGTTGCGTAGTAGGCGCGAAACATTAAATTGGAGCCATCAATCAAAATAAGTTTTTTCATTTGTATTCCCTCGTTCCCGTTTTAAAATCTATGTGTATTTTACCACATACACGGGTAAAATAAAAAAAATACCCATCGAAATGAGTATTTATTTTATATGCTTTTCCAAGTAGTCAACGATGTCTTGAACAGTTTTCATTTTGGTCGCTGAGGAATCATCAATTTCAAGGTCGAATTCTTCTTCGATTGCCATGATGAGTTCTACAGCATCCAATGAGTCTGCACCTAAATCGTCGGTTAGGTGTGAATCAACATCGATGGAATCTTCTTCCACACCGAGTTCATCCGCGATAATGCTTCTGATTTTTTCTAACACGAGTATTCGCTCCTTTTTTATTCGGTATCATTATAGTGTGTAACGCGCGCTTTGTCAACGAAGTGTTGTCTTGTTTTTTTCATAGATCGCGACAAGGCCACGCAGTATCAAAAGGTCGTCTATGATATAGTCTGTAGGAAGCAAAGAGCCAATTAAAGTCGCTGCGCCTCCTGTCACAATCACAGCAACGTCGTCATTTCCATAGGATTTCTTGATGGCTTCAACAAAGCCCATCACTTGATGGGCGTGTCCATACAAAAAGCCCGCATTCAGGGATTCAATTGTATTGGTCCCCAAAATTTTTTTAGGCACCTCGAACTCAAACTGAAGGAGCTGTGAGGTTCGCGATACAAGTGCCTGTTTGGAGGTGTCTAGTCCGATGGTGATTGAGACCCCTTTGATGACGTTTTTTTCTACATAGGTAAACGTGGTGGCCGTTCCCATGTCGATGATGATACTGTTTTTATGATAAGTGCTGACTGCTCCAGCTGCAGCAGCCACGAGATCAGCACCCACTTCCTGAGGATAGTCCGTATTTATTTGTACACCCGTTTTAATGCCCGGGCCTACAAACATCGGTGTAATGCCGAAATACTGTGTGATGAAGGTTTTAAAGGCAGTGTTTAGTTGTGGAACCACGCTTGCGATGATGACCGCATCCACGCCTTCAAAAAGAAACGCAAGCAATGTATGATATTCATCGCTTGATTTAGTTTGGTCGGTTTTGAATCGATAGGGTTTTTCGATTGTGCCATTTCCTTTTCCTATATGAATATTACTGTTTCCGATGTCGATATATAGACGCATGGTGTCCTCCTATTGAAGTGAGAATTGATTCGAAGCTTTTAAACGACGTACAATCGGTGTCCCTATCATAATTGCCAAAATGATTTCTATGGGTCCGTTTAAAGCCATGACAATTGCGATGAACTGAAAGAGTGGGCCAAAAAACTCCTCGATGGAATCTTGGAACAGTATTAGGGTTGAAAGTGTCACGATTGTGTGAGTCAAAGTCCCAAGGCCAAATGTAAGCCCAATGACTACGGCTTCATTGGAAATAAGGTTTTTGAGGCCTTTATAAATGTACCATGTCAAAAGTCCGAATATGACCCTGGGTAGAATGCTGATAAACGGATTTTGGAATACGACGTCCGCCACACCGGGTCTGATGTAGGCTACGATAAGTGACAATACACCGAAGGTAAGTCCTAGCACAAGGCCGTATTTTCTTCCTCCGTAAATGGTTCCGATGATGACAGGAATGTGAATAGTGACAATGGCGACAGGGCCGATTTGGATATACCCTATAAATGGAATCATCGACATTGCGACAATGATTGCGATGAACATGGCCATCATCGTCATTTCGATAGTTTTCTTTTCTCTCATTATGTTTCTCTCCTTAATTTTGGGCCTTTAAAGGTCCCTTATTGTGGGAATGATATAGACAATACGCCTCACTGACTCGCACGCTTATAAGCTGCACGGTCACTCACGCATGAATATCCAGAGTGATTTATACGTTTGAACGGATGGTTTCGTACGTTTCACGGTTCATTGAACGAATCACACTCAAAGCCATTTCTTTAACGGCCTTGTAATCATTTTCATGAATCATGGACGTGGTTGAATGAATGTATCTTGCAGGCATCCCGATGGTCGCGACAATCACGCCGTCCCCATGAAGTTGCGCGCGAGCAGCGTCCGTTCCGCCTTTGGATTGATAATATTGAAATTTGATGTTGTGCTTTTTCGCCAAAGCTTCAAAGTGGTTTTTCATCCCTTTGTGCATAATGGCGTTCGGATCATAAAAGCGGAGCAAAAAGCCTCCGTCAAGTTTCCCACCTACTTCATCATCGTCAAATGAATCCGTACACGGTGAGCAGTCTACCGCGAGGAAAATATCGGGATTGACTAACGCCGTGGCGGTTTGCGCTCCACGAAGGCCCACTTCTTCTTGGACCGTAGCTCCCGCATAAAGCGAGCAGGGCAGGGTTTCATCCTTTAAGGTTTCCATGACATCAAGTGACATAGCAGAGCCAAATCGGTTATCCCAGGCTTTTGAGATGAATTTTTTTTTGTCTTTGGTTACTGTATACATGTTTTTAGCAATAATCTGTTGGCCGATTTTCACGCCTAGTTCCATGGCGTGTTCTTTGTTGTCAGCTCCGATATCTAAACGCAGATCATCAAAGCTTTTCAAGGCTTCTTCCTTGTTTCCACCTCTAGAAAGGTGGGGTGGCTTCGATGCTGTAACGCCAGGTATTTCTCCTAAGTCATCTGTGTAAATCACCATGTGCTGTGATAAAAAGACTTCGGGTTTCATGCCACCAAGGCCTTTCATTTTGATGAGACCTTTATCGGTGATGCCTGTAACCATACCTCCGACTTCGTCCATATGACCCGCTAGCATAACCTTCGGGCCTTTACTTTCACGATTTAAAACACCGAATACACTGCCAAGTTTATCTTCAATAATATCGTCTGTGTATTTGGAAAGCTCATTTTTCATATACTTCTTTACGTGATGTTCAAAGCTTGGTGCACCTGGTAGATTCACCAGATCTTCATAGATTTTCTTCATGGGTGGTGTCCTCCTTGAATGTCGCTATTAGTTTGTAAATCGGGCCTTCTTTAGAAAACCGTTCTTCAAATTCCGTCATGATTAAAGCTTCTGGGTCATAGGTTTTGTGCAAATTTAAACAGACTTCCTTGAACTTCATACCAAATGAGTTCATAGTTTCAAGAGTATATTCGAAAAGATTTCGGTTGTCTGTCTTGAATTCCAAGCTTCCCTCCGGCTTCAAAAGGTTTTGATAAAGGCTTAGAAACTGTGGATGGGTCAAACGTCTTTTAGCATGCCTGACTTTGGGCCAGGGATCGGAAAAATTCAAGTAGATGGTATCTACGCTATGCGGTGGCAGGCTGTCTTTTAAAACCTCTGCGTCCGCTTGAACCAGTAAGACGTTGTCTCTTGGTTCTTCAATGAATTTTTCCAGGGCTCTTACAATAACGCTGTCATAGCGTTCGACCGCAAGAAAAAACCTATTAGGATACTCACGGGCCAAAGTGTGAATGAATTGACCTTTACCGGCTCCGATTTCAAGATCAAGAGGGCGGTTGTTGATTCTTTCTTTCAAATCAACTTTGCTGTTTCTTGGTATTTCTACAATTTTATCAGGATTCGCTTTGATTGTTATATCTGCGTGTTTAACTTTTCTAAGTCTCATGAAATCACCATAATCATTATATCAAAGGCTTTCACAATTCTCCAGGGAAAGTCTTTGTTTATTTAAGGCGACTGTCTATTTTGTTAGTTTTTCAATCGCCTGCATATAAATCGCGGTTGCCTTGATTAAATCGTCAATGAAAATATGTTCATCGACTTGATGAGCCACATCTTCTCTTCCAGGCATGACCAACCCGAATGCAACACCTTTATCAAGCGTCCTTGCATAAGTACCCCCGCCGATAGTAAAAGGGGCGTGGTCGTAATCGCCCGTCACATTTTTGTATGCATCCATGAGCGTGGTCACAAGCGGATCATCAGGTGCAACAAAGTGTGGCGATACGACGCCTTTGCCTTCATAAATCATACCGTATTTACTCGCCAATCTATTTAGGTTCTTTTCTCCCTTGTTGAAATTATAGTTACTTGGAAATCTCACGTTCAAACCTATCAACGAGCCCTCTTTGGAATATCTGAACACTGCAGGGTTGAGCGTCAAATCTTTCAGTTGGTCGTCGTACGTTGCAATTTTCGTTTTCTTGCCATAGTGATCAAAAGCAAAACTTTCAGCAATCAAATCAACATAGGGATGGCTCATGTGCTTACTCAAAAATGTCGCAAGATGAGACGCCGCATTGACACCCTTGTCCGGCGTAGACGCATGCGCACTTTTACCTTCCAAAGTCAAAACGTTGGCTTTGATGGTGCCTTTCAAGTCATTGTCCTTTAGATATTCCGTAAATGGCACTTCAAGATCTAGAGACTCATCAATGACCGCCGTGGCTGAGGCCGGTACGACGTTATAACGGTCCCCCGCTTCAAAATGTTTTAATGGTCCATTTTTAAAAGAACCCTTGAAATCAAAAGAGTAAAGTCCTTTTTCTCCGTGGATGACTGGAAATTCCGCGTCAGGAGAGAATCCCTCACCAGGCATTGGTTCCTCTTCAAGGTAGCGCTCAATGCCTCTGTTTCCTGTTTCTTCATCGGTTCCTAAAATCAAACGGATGCGCTTTTGTGGTACAAACCCAAGTTCTCTTAAAAACTTCATCGCAAAAAATGATGCGATTGTCGGTCCCTTGTCATCCATTGTGCCTCTTCCAAAAATCTTGCCATCTTCAACATAAGGTTCGAAAGGTGGACGCGTCCAGTCGCCCGTTGCAGGCACAACATCTAGATGGGTCAGTATACCGAGTATTTCCCGGCCTTTCCCCCATTCTATGTGGCCTGCGCGGTTTTCCACATTCACTATTTCAAAGCCTTCGTTTGCCCCCATTGCAAGCATTGTCTTTAGCGCGTCATCAATGGACTTCCCAAATGGCGTTTCACTGTTTTTATCATACGCGGTCAAGACACTCGGAACTTCTACCAGCGTTTTCAGTGCATCAATTAATATTTCTTTACGCTCATTTACGTATTTCAAATATTCCATAATTTAGCCTCCATAGGTTTATATACTATCATGGGTCCATGGTTAGTTCAATATTTAAGCTGCCCTTACAGCGGTTGTGCTTGACATATGAACATACTTTCATATATTATAAAAAGACAGTAGGTGATTCTATGGTGAAAAAAATCGTAATGAAGAACCTTATATGTTCAGCGTGCGCTTCAAAAATTGAAAAAGCCCTAACTGAACGTTCCGATATTCACTCCGCAAGTTTTAATTTTGCAAGTCAGACCATGATGCTGGATGCAGATGAAACTTTTAACGTCGAAGATGAACTCCCCAACATTCAAATATTGGTCGATTCAATTGAAAAAGGCGTGGACGTCATGGCTTATGGTGCCCGCAACAAAACCTCGCCGCGTCATTTCTTTAAAGCGTACCGCTTTGTATTTTTAGGTTCGCTTATTTTTTTACTTGGCGGCGTTTTGGGTTATTTCGAACTATTGAGACCACGACTCAATCTGCTTTATTGGATTGGGTATGCCCTGATTGCTAAGGATATTCTTCAGAGCACATTCAAAAGCATTAAACGAAAAGCCTTCTTCAACGAGAACTTGTTAATGTTCATTGCAACGTTTGCGGCGATGATTATAGAAAAGCCTTTTGAAGCTGCAGCTGTTATTATTCTTTATTCATTTGGAGAACATCTCCAGCACAAGGCCGTAGATAAATCAAAAGATGAAATCAGTTCCTTGATTGATTTACATATTGATTATGCCAATGTATTAGAAGATGGACAGGTTATCGTAAAAGATCCTCTCGGTGTACAAATCGGCGATACGCTCATTGTTAAAAACGGTGAAAAGATACCAACTGACGGAGTTATTACAAAAGGAAGCACCGCCCTTAATACTAGCGCGTTGACTGGTGAGACCAAACTGAAGACAGTCGATGTGGGCGATGAAGTATTAAGTGGAAACATAAACACTGGTAGTGTGATCGAATTCAAAGCCTTGAAAGAGTACAATGATTCAACCATCGCAAGAATTATTAATTTAATTGAGAACTCCACAAACCAAAAAGCTAAAACTGAAAGCTTCATTACAAAATTCGCGAAGATTTATACTCCCGTAGTGACCTTCGCGGCCATACTGATATTCGCTATTCCATCGCTTTTAGACCCCGCAAATATGGAGGAATACATTTTCAGAGCCGCAACGTTCCTTGTCATAAGTTGCCCATGTGCACTAGTGCTCTCCATTCCCTTGTCATATTTTGCAGGCATCGGGGCCAGTGCAAAGGAAGGCATTCTTTTTAAAGGCTCAAACTTCCTTGATATGATGAATGAAGTCGATACCATTGGTATCGACAAAACAGGTACCCTCACCCATGGTAACTTTGAAGTTTCAGGCTATACTGATTATAAAACTCTGAAATACGCTGCAAATCTAGAGCAATATTCTAACCATCCCATAGCACGCTCCATTGTCGGGGCCTACCAAGGGCGCCACGAAAAATACGATGCCATCGAAGAAGTCGCTGGTTATGGAATGAAAGGCCAAACCAAAGAAGGGATCCTTTTAGTTGGCAATAAGAAAATGTTGGAAAAAGAAGGCGTCACTTTAAAAGATGATAAGGATTTGGCGGGGACCAATGTGTTCGTCGCATTGAATAATCAGTATGTCGGACGTATCGTGGTCAAAGATCAACTAAGAAAAAGCAGTATTTCGGCGGTAAAATCCCTCTCCCATACACGTTCTATCACTATGCTTACTGGGGACAATGAAGCAACCGCTAGTGAAGTAGCGAGTGAACTTGGTGGTATTCACTATATTCCTCATTTACTGCCCGAAGAAAAGATTTCGCGGTTTAACGATCTTAAGACTTCCCACAAGAAAATGTACATTGGAGACGGGATCAACGACGCGCCTCTCATAAAATCTTCAGATATTGGCATAGCTATGGGTGGAGGGAGCCAAATGGCCCTAGACGTTGCCGATGTCATCATCATGGATGATGACTTGACCTTAGTAAACACCGCCTTTAAACTTTCTAAAAAAACCCGGCGTATCGTCTATCAGAACATTATTCTATCACTAGGTGTCAAATTCGCGTTCTTGATTCTCGCAGGTTTTGGTGAAGTATCCATGTTTGAAGCGATATTCGCAGATGTAGGCATTACACTTATCGCAGTACTTAACGCCCTAAGACTCATTTACAAAAGGAAAGGGATGACCCATGAGAAAAAACAAGGCACTCAATGAATGCAAAATGTTCTTTAAACTGTTTTCTGATACCACACGCTTAAGAATTATAGACCTTCTGCTTGAGGGTCCCTTAAATGTTCAAGCCATTCACGAAACACTGAATTTGAACCAATCAACCGTTTCACACCAACTTAAGCTTTTAAGAGACCAAAATGTCGTCTCCGCTAATAGAAACGGCAAGAAGATTTACTACAATTTAAAAGACAATCACGTCAAGAAGATTTACATGATGGCAAGAGATCATGTCATGGAGTGTGACTAAAACCGTTTTTATTGACATTGAAACAATATTTTTATAAAATATAAGTAGATATGTATTAGTAATTTAGCGACAGAAATGGAGGTTTGTGCTTATGTTTGGTTCTAAAGGTATCACAATGATTGAATTACTAGTGGCCATAGTCATTCTTGGTATCGTAGGCTCCTTGAGCACACCTATCATTGCGAAAACGTATGAAAATATGCAAAAAGACAAGATTATTGAAGATGCACTTCATATTGAACGGGCCGCAGAGAATTATTGCCTGAGACCCATGAACGCTTGTACCATCGGTGAAGAAATCTCTATGGAGAAGTTTATCGAATATGTTGATGGGTATGATGAAACCTACACCGTGACTGTCAAAAGACTTTCTGAACGCTCGTTCGGCATTTATTATGCACGTGAAGGAGAATACTCATTCCCTTTTAATGATGATAGGCTTCTAGTCTCAAAAGAATTAAGCGCTCGTACCGCCAGCAAAGACCTAGTCAACATTCCTTCGAACTCTGTGGATATTCCAGAACAAGATTTTGGAGGCGGAGGCTCAGATGAGTCTTTGCTCGGTTTTCCAGAGTGGAGTGAAGGAACTTATTCTGTAGGAGATCGCATTCGATATGATAATAAAATATTTGAAATTAGGCATGCTGGGGGCATTTGGGACCCCCCTATGGAGACTAATTTAGAACCTTATGGCGGTTTCCAGGAAGTTGAAATCGGGAATGATTTTAGAAGTTACAACACGTATTATAAAGGTGACATTATAAATTATCAGGGTGCCACTTATGAAATGTTGCATGAAGGAGGCAACGGCGAAACTCCTTCAGAATCCTTGGCATGGCAAGAACAAACCATGAGCTTCACACCTTTCAATGTCTATAATAAAGATGACGCTGTTATTTATAACGGGCATACTTATGTTGCCATGCACGACGGGGCTACAGGCGTTGAACCAGACACCTTTTCTTCGATAGGGGTTTGGCAAAACATATCCAGTGATAAATGGGAAGAATACAATACTTATTACAAGAGCGATGTCGTCGAGTACCAAGGTAAAAGCTATGAAGCACTTTCCTATACTCAAAACGATAATCCTACAACATCCAGCAAATGGAAAGAAGTGCGTCAAGACGATGCTTTAGTAAGTTGGAACAGAAATACGGTTTATCTGGTGGGTGACCAAGTCATACACGAAAACACCACCTATGAAGCTCAGTGGTGGACCAAAGGTGACAATCCTAATACCTACTCTGATCAATACGAAGTTTGGCAACCTGTGAACTAACCTTTTTAAGTTATTCTTGCTTGTTTAATCATAAGACCCCCGCTGGCCAGAAAGGCAGCGGGGGTCTTATTTTTATAAATTAATCTTCCTGTTTAAGCAATGCATAATGTTTTTTACCACGTCTCAATACTGTATAGGTATTGTGAAGGGCATTGACTCTATCTACTTTCGCATCTATATCTTTGACTTTCTCCCCATTCACACTTACCGCGTTTTGTTTAATCATGGTTCTCGCTTCTGTTTTAGAACTGCACAAGTTTGTATCAATGAGTGCATCAACCAATGAATACGAATCACCAATGTTCGCAGTAGGAAGTCCATCAAATGCCATTTCTATTTCAGTGGCGCTCAATGTTTCGATTTTATTTTTGAAAAGTGCTTCTGTGATGTTTTGAGCATTTGCGAGGCCTTCTTCTTTGTGAACCAGCAAAGTCATGGCTTCGGCCAAAGCTTTTTGCGCATGTCTTAGATGGGGTGTTTCCTGCATCAACGCATTAATCTCATCTAGTTCTTCGAACGTGTAATCGGTGAATTGTTTCAACCTGAGCATGGCCTCATCATCTTCCAAATTGATCCAATACTGATAAAAGGCGTACGGGGAGGTTTTTTTCGGATCAAGCCACACTGCGCCACTTTCACTTTTTCCAAACTTTGATCCGTCTTTTTTTGTAATCAAGGGAATGACCAAGCCATAGGCTTTAGCGTTTGACCCTTCTTTTTTACGTATCAGTTCCAGTCCAGCTGTGATGTTGCCCCATTGATCCTGTCCACCCAGTTGCAACTTGCAGTTTTGGTTTTTGTAAAGTTCCCAAAAATCAAGTGATTGAATAATCTGATAGGTGAATTCAGTAAAACTGATGCCTGAGGCAAGACGACTTTGGACAGAATCTTTGGCAAGCATTTGATTCAAGTTGAAGTGTTTGCCGATGTCTCTTAGGAAACTGAATAAATCATATTCTTTAAGCCAGTCATAGTTGTTGACGACCTGGGCAGTGGGAAGAATATTCTTGACCTGGGCAGATATCTTTTCAACGTTGTGCTTGGTGGTTTCTATGCTTAGAAGTGGTCTTTCGGCATTTTTACCACTGGGATCGCCTATTTGGCCCGTGCCACCACCGATTAGAAGAATCGGTTGATGTCCGTGCTTGGACAGTCTTCTTGCGACCAGATAAGTCACTAGATGACCTACGTGCAAAGAATCTCCCGTAGGGTCAGCACCTAGATAAAAAGTCATCGTTTCATTGTTCAAAACTGATTCAAGGGTTTCGTCTGTAACCGCGTATAGCAGTTCTCTTTTCTTTAGTTCTTCAATGACATTCATGAAATTACCTCCGATAATATAAAAAGGTGGTACACTAAGGACGAACAAAAGTCCGTGGTACCACCGTCCATTATTTAGTAATGGCGACTCCCAGATGTAATTCAAATGGATCATTTCCAGTTCGCAGCCCCACTAGATCTCTTAAAATGATACCCATTTTACTTCTTCTGTTCCAAGTCTTATTGTTGTTTTGTAGAACCGCGATTAATGATGTCGTGATCAAGTTTGATCATTCGGTCCTCGATTTCTTCTTGGTTCATAAGTTTAGTTAGTACACGCATTGAAACGGCGCCGATATCATAAATCGGTACATCGACACATGAAAGTCTCGGGCGTGAGAGTAATGAATACTTCGTATTTTGGAATCCTGCGACGCTGATGTCTTCAGGAATTTTGACATTGTTTTGTCGAGCCACATTAATGAACGATACGGCGATTGAATCGCGCACCGCGATGACACCGTCTACAGAATGTGAATGGAAGTACTCATTAAAATGTTCTGTATTGATGGAAATACGTCCACTCGTGCGCATGATGCGAGGCGTAAGCCCTGCTTCACTGATGGCGCGTAGATACCCTTGTTCTTTAAGATCATTGACCATGTATTTGCGGACTGTGGAAATCATGTAGACATCGGAACGCCCGTCTTCAATAAGACGTTTGGTCATTTCATAGCCAGCCTGTTCATAATCTATTGAAACACTTGGTATATCGTCGCTTTTAGGATAAATAGTATTCGTTAATACGATAGGTATTTGATACTCGTTACGGACTTTATTAAGGAAGTCGTGTTGAGAATCAGTTATCTCATCATTAAGATAAAGCATACCATCGACTTGTGAGGCGACGATTTCTTTCAATACATCTTCTTCTGAAGAATCTTCATTATCCAAAATATAAAGCAGGATAGAATACTTGTACACTCTGGCAATATCTGCAATACCATTCATCATCTCGGCAATGGAAGCACGACCCATATCTGGTACAAGCACGGCAACAGTTGTCGATTTACGGCTTGCAAGCCCTCTTGCGAATGCATTTGGCTTATAACCCAGTTCTTCGATTACTTTTAGAACCCTTTCACGGGTTTCCGGTTTAACTTTTTCTGGATTGTTGATAGCACGAGATACGGTTGCTAGTGAGACGTGGGCCGCTCCGGCGACGTCGTAGATTGTCGCTTTACTCATGTAACCACCTACTTTCTACTTTAAGATATTATATCATTTTATGAAAATGTTTTCAATACGATTTTCATAATTTTATGAAAGCTTTGAAAATCGATAAAAAAAGCCTTCGAAAAGGCTTTTTCCATTAATGTATTTAACGACGTTCTTTGATGCGTGCTTGTTTCGCAGAAAGTCCACGAATATAATGCAATTTAGCGCGACGAACTTTACCTTTTCTGATGACCGAAATCGCTTCAACAGTGGGTGCATGAATCGGGAATGTACGTTCAATACCGACACCAAATGATACTTTGCGTACAGTGAATGTTTCACCGACGCCTGTTCCTTGACGCTTGATAACAAGTCCTTCAAAGTTTTGTGTACGCTCGCGGGATTTCTCTTTGATGCGTACTGAAACCCTCACTTTGTCTCCGGGTCGAAACTCGGGTACATCGTTTTTCAAGTACTCATTGGTAATTTCGCTGATAAGCTGCTGTGACATTGGAATCACTCCTTGACTATTTGAATTGTCCTGCTCTTAGAAGCATTTTCCAGCGGAACAGACATTTGTTGACAGCGCCAATAATTATAGCATATCGAATGTTTAATCGCAACTATTTATCTTGTTTTTTAATATATTTCTCATACAAATCAGGTCTGCGTTCTTTAGTTCTTTCAAGGGCTTTTTCTCTCCGCCATGATTCGATATTTATATGATGCCCCGAAAGCAATACTTCAGGTACTGCTTTACCTTCAAATACGCGAGGGCGCGTGTATTGAGGATACTCAAGCAAGCCGCTGGCAAATGAATCATCTTTATTAGACTCTGCGTTGTGAAGGACATCAGGTAGAAGACGAACCACTGAATCAATCAACGCAAGTGCCGCGATTTCTCCACCGGTAAGCACGAAGTCTCCAATGGATATTTCGATATCAAAATAGGCTCTGATGCGTTCATCGAATCCTTCATAATGTCCGCAAAGGATTATCAAATGGTTGTTTTGAATCAGGGTTTGAGCTCTTTCGTGCGTATAAGGCGTGCCTTGTGGGGACATTAATATTTTAAGCGCGTGATCACTGTTTTCAATGGTACGTAGCGTATCAACGACCGGCTGAGCTTTGAGCACCATGCCCGCACCTCCGCCATAAGGAGTGTCGTCTACACGCATATGCTTGTCTACACTATATTCACGAAAATCGTGGATATGGATTTCAACATGTTTGTCTTCCTGCGCCCGTTTCAAAATCGAATGGTCGAGTACCGGCTCAATCATTTGGGGAAATAGTGTTAGCACATCAATTCTCATAGCAATCCCTCAATATCGTTAAGTGTCATGACTTTTGAATCCCTATCAACGGATTCAACAAAATGTTTCATAAATGGGACAAGCAAATTTTTCTTGTTTTGTCTTTCAATTCTTAGCATCGCCCCTTGGGGCATATTCATAATCTCTTTGACAACCCCTACGTTTTGATCTTCAAAACGCACTTCAAACCCGGTCAATTCATCAAAGTAAAAGGCGTCTTCTTCAAGAGGTTCTCTGCTTTTAGGGTCGATTTCAAGCGTGCAGTTTCTCAAGCAATCAGCTGACTCATATGTATCAAACCCTTTGAATTTCATCACGATGGAGTCTTGCCCATTGCCAACGCTTTCAAGCAACACTTCATCTACATGCTTTTTACAACGCACATACAGTGTTTTTCCTTCTTTGAAGCGAACATCCGCAAAGTCGGTTTCGCTTTTCACACGTACACTGCCCTTTACGCCGTGTGGTTTTTTTACTGTTCCTATAACGATGGTGTTCATTCAATCATCCTTTAACGGCTGAACATAATCTTTTCGCTGCTAAATATCGCGTTAAGAAGTACGACAAAGCCAAGTGTATTTAATATGCTAGAAGCCATGGTGACAAATAGATTCATTAGTGTGTAATCAAACGTGAAAATTTCTGTGAGAAGATTGATTTGTCCGTAAATCGGAATCAGATGAACCAAAGTTCGTGGTTTGTGTCCGCCCCAAAGAAATTCATCATCCCCACAATAATGGCAAGAAAGTAAACAGGCATAATGAGCATTGATGCTTCCTTAATGGTTTTGCCATAGGCACTGATGACAGATACAAGGCCTACTACGAAAATCACGGTGGTAAGGAGCACCAGTAAAATCGTCAAATAATCCTGAAATGTATAAATGGATACGTCCGTCAAAGACTCATCCATCTGCATGAGTTTTGGAAGACTGAAAAAGATGCCTACAAATGGCGATAGTGCACCCAAAAGCGATAAGAGAACGCGATGCAACTTTCCCATTGCAATCGAGCGTCTTCTCACAGGCCTATCGAGCAGTTTAGCGATGGTACCTCTTTCTTTTTCACCGGCTATTGCACCGGGTCCTATGCTCATCGCACCCGTGAACAGGAAAATGATAATAAGCATCGGCATCAAAGACGCAATGCCTTGTGCAACAACGTTTTGCTCATCCAAAACTCTTTGTGTGTCTAGTGAATAAACAAGATAATCATTTTGATTTTGCAATCTGCTTTGAATCCCCGATTGCTGATAACTGTTTAAAACAGTGTTAATCTAATTTTAGACTTTTGTGGACTTTTGCTCACCCACGTTGAAAATGATTTCCAACTTCGGGGCTTCTATTGTATCATAATTTGCTATTTTGGTCGTGCAATCTTCTTCAAAAAGGACAACAAGATCATAGTCTCCTCGAAGTACTTTATCTCTGAGCGCGTCCTCGCTCAAGGAGTCTGCCTCATGGAATTCTACAAAAGAGCGGGCATTTAAATCATCTATTATGTTTTGTGGCATGTCGATTCCTAGATAATCGACTCATGACTCTCAAGATTGTCCTCCATATCCCCAAGAAAACTGCTTAAAAACGAATAAATCAAGAAGATGCTGAGCCTGGGTAAAATAAAGATGCTTAGGATAAGACGTTTATCGCTAAATGCTCTGGTTTTTTTCTAAAAACCGTCCATATATCTCGCATCGGCCTCACCACTTTCTCTCATGTAATCGAAGAAAATGGATTCCAATGTTCCGTCCTTGCCTTATTCACGAACCTGCTCAAGGGAATCAGAGATATTCATTTTTCCATCCACAATGATGCCGACACGGTCACAAATCTTCTCAACCATACTCAAAATGTGAGTTGAGATGACAGAAACTTTCCCCTCTTCTCTCAATTCCATAAGATAATCGGTCACGGTTTTGGCAGTAGGCACATCCAAACCTGTGGTCGGTTCATCGAATACGACCGTACTCGGATCATGAACTAAAGCGATTACCAAAGATGTTCTTTGTTTCATTCCACTAGATAGGTCCGTCACCTGACTTCAGAGAATGTATCAATACCGAATCGCTTAAAAACGTGGCTTTCCGCTTTTCTTTGTTTATTTATCCAGTCCATGAAGAACTGCAAAGTAATCAAAAAGATAGTTCGGAGTGAAGTGTTCATCGAGCTTCAATTCGGTGGTAAAAAAAGCTATCTCATGGCGCACGTTGAGACTTTCTTCTCTCACACTCATGCCGTTAATTGTTATATCTCCCTCATCAGGCGAAATCAAGGTTGAAATGCATCTCAAAGTTGTGGTCTTTCCTGCACCATTTGGGCCTAAAATATCATATTTCCCCCGGGTTTCGCATCAAAGAAATGTCGTCAACCACGGCTTTTCTTTTTGCATGCGTGTTTTGAAGTTTGCGTTGTTTTCTAGAATGGTTAAATGTTTTTCTGATGTTGTCTACACATAAGGGTTTCCTGTGCCCTCGGAGTCTTGAATTATGTAGTTGAAAAAATCTCCTTAAAAGCCGAAACTTGTAAGGAGATTATAATCAAAACGCATCAATATTGATGGTTATTTTCTTGTGCTCGCGGGATGCGCTCGCATAGGCAATAGTCCTAATAGCGTTGGCAATTCGACCATTTTTACCTATGACCCGGCCAAGGTCATCGTTATGTACGAGAACCTGCATAGTTACTTTGTCATCATCAGCAGCGATTTTTTGTACCGCAACATCGTCTGCGTGTATAACAAGAGGTCTTACCAGGTCCGCAATAAGCTTTTCATAATCAACAGCCATATTTTAGCGCCCCTTATTTAGCGTTTTTTTGATTGTGGAATGTCTCCATGATACCTTGTTTGCTGAGAAGATTTCTGACAGTACTTGTTGGTTGAGCTCCATAAGAAAGCCAAACTAGGGCACGTTCCTTGTCGATTTCAACTTGTTTATCGTTTTCGTTTGTTGGAAGATAAGCCCCAAGAACTTCTAAATATTTCCCATCACGGGCACGTCTAGAATCTGCAACGACGATTCTATAGTAAGGTTGGTTTCTCTTTCCGAAACGTTGTAAACGCATTTTAACCATATTGTTTCCTCCTTTAATTTCAGTCTAAATTAGTTTAACAAAACGGCCTTCCTTTGTCAAGTCTTTTCACTTGACACTTGTCCGTTGTTTTCAGAGCACTCTTCCTTATTTTCATTGGTGGTCTTTGTTTTTCCCGATTCATCAAGTTCTTCAGGTGCGAGAGGGGAATCATCCAAACGGGAGAGTTCTACATATTTTACATGGTGCAATCTTTTTATGTCATTCATAATTGTGTCGATTTTATCTCCGTTCACATAAAGGACTGCATATTTTCTTTTTTTATGATAATAAGTGAGGTTTCCAAGTGATTTGAGTTTTTTCAGAACTTTAGGGCTTTTAAAGTAAACAATCAGGCTTTTTCGACTTTGCATGATGCGCCTCCAATCTTTGAAATACCGGTATTGTAATTGACTTTTATTCTCTTTGATACACTGCCCGCAATACGATTGGCGACCTGGTCCAAAATTTCTTGCAAGACTTTTTCTCTTGTTTTGTGCGCTTTGACGAGGGGATGTTCAAACAAGGCTTTTTTGTTTTTTTGAAAATCACGTTGTCTAGCTTTCAAATCAGGATGATGCTTTCCATACTGTTTAGCCTCATTGTATTGTTCCTCTGATTCCTTGAATGCTTCGGAAAGGGTTTGAACGTCACTGTTCGCTTCCACTTCTCTCAAGGTGGCTAGATATTCCTTATAGGGTCTGGAGTTCTTTAATTCATCAACCAACGCATACGTTAGTTCTATTTTAGTTTGATCCATATTATCACCTACACTATTATAGCATATTGAAGGGCCTATATTAAAATAGGATAACCCAATTATTATAATCATTTGTTTAGTTGGATAGTTTGACATCCGAACTGAACATCACTATAATGAGAGGGCCAAAACATTTAATCCCATGGAGATACTATTTATGAAATATATACTTAAATCTTTTTTCGTATTCGTTTTGCTTTTAAGCAGCGTTTTCCCTTTTCAAACCTTAAGCGCCGATTCTCACGAGGATGTAATCGTTTATTTTTATCACCCGCAGTGCAGTGGGTGCGAAGCCGTTGAAGAGGCGGGCGTTGTTGACGCTCTTGAAGCCGAGGGCATCAATATCATAAAATACAACACAGGCAATGATGATGAAGCCAAACGGTTTCTTGCATATAACGAAACCTACGAGGTTCCAGACGATGAACGTTATACTCCCATCATGTTCGCAGGGAGCAAGCATTTTTCTAGTTCAAATACCATCATCGATGCCTACAATGACAGGACGTTACAGGCAAATGCGAACGACCCCTTGTTGGATGTTCCTGACGAATTTCAAACGCTTGAAGGATGGAGCGGCCTTTTAAAGGTCATCGGCTCTGGATTGCTAGATGGAATTAACCCTTGCGCAATCGCCATGCTTCTAATGTTCATCTCGATGATTGGCTTTCTAAAAGACAGAAGGACGCTTATCTTCGTAGCAACTTCTTATATCCTTGGGATTTTCATGACCTATTTCGCAATTGGTATTGGTCTTTTTTGGGTCATGAGTGCATTCCAAAGTACCTTAAACACGTTTTCCCATATTCTTTATGGTCTCTTTGCACTTCTTGCACTCATCTTGTTCGTTATGACATTCAAGGATTTCTTCGTCACCAAAAATGAGGAGTACGGTAAAGTTAAAAACCAACTCCCTAGTGGCATCAAACGTTGGAACCAAAAAATCATGAAGCGGTTTTCAAGTATTATAGAAGATGAAAAAAACTCTTTGAAACGCACCCTATATATAGGCGTTATCCCATTTATAATCGGGATTGTCATAGGCATTACCGAAGCCGCTTGCACTGGACAGATTTATCTGATGATTCTATTGAGCATAAGAACAAGCGAACCGTTGCTTGGCACGTCTTATTTGCTAGTATTCAATCTAATGTTCATTTTACCGCTAATCGTTATCTCAGTCGTTGCAGTTCAAACGAAGAACGTAATGGGTGTCTCAGATTTCTTTAGAAGAAAGATGCCCCTCATCAAACTCTTGACAAGTCTCTTCTTCATCATTATGGCTATCTACTTCATCTTCCTCGCATTTAATATATCTTTCTAATATAAGGAGCTGATTATATGAAACAAAAAGTTATTCTAACTCATGACAACGAAGTACTTTTTGAGGGCAATCCCCTCAATCTCCCATTCAAGGAAGCGTCAATCAAGGAAAAGAGCATTGAGCTATTTGACGACGAAGACCCTTGCATGATACATCAATCCCATATTGCCCGTGAATTCGTGCAAACGTTGATGGCTACTTTCAAGGAACACGAAGTGAATGAACTAAATCTAAGCGACTTCAAGGATACGCTTGATTTTATCAATGTACCCAATGACACGCTTATCAAGCTGAAAAGGTGAAAGCGATGATTTATCTTGATTACGCCGCAACTACCCCCATAAGCTCAGAAGCAAAAACGGCATTGATGAACACGCTCGATGAGTATCCCGGGAACCCTTCAAGTATTCACACTTTGGGCATTGCTGCAAAGAAAAAATACAACAGTACAAAAAAAAGTGTGGCTCGCTTGCTGGGCACCACACACAAAAACCTTATTTTCACAGGCTCTGGAAGTGAAGCGAGCAACACGATTATCAAAGGTGTCTATGCACACAACAAATCCAAAACCATCGTGACCTCTACCATCGAACACGCAGCCACCGCAGAAAGCGTCGAATACATAAGGTCACAAGGGGGCAGTGTGAAACTATGTGCTGTAGACAGTGAAGGGTTCATTGATTTGAAAGCATTGGAGACTCTGTTGAATACCCACGATGTGTCTCTTCTTACCTTAATTCATTCAAACAATGAAATTGGAACAGTCCAAGAAATTGAAAAGATAAGTGCCCTCACAAAAAAAACCAATACTCTTTTACACCTCGATATGGTCCAAAGTGTCCCCCACATGAAAGTCCCCCTCGATCATAGCGCTATAGATTTCGCCAGTTTTTCTGCTCATAAATTCTACGGACCTCGGGGAACGGGTATCCTTTATTTTAAAAACAAGACACTTTTTCAGTCTCTGATTCACGGAGGACATCAGGAGTTTAAAAAACGTGCAGGAACTGAAAACCTTGCCAACATCGTCGCAACCGAAGTGGCATTGAGAGAAACTATAGAAGGGCTTGAAACAAAGGAAAGAACCATCCAAGATCTCGGAAACTATTTCTTAAGCAGTTTAAATGAAACAGGCCTGGATTATCGTTTAAATGGACCTAGTTATCATTCTAATGCCCGCCTTCATAACATCATCAATATCGGATTTAAAGATATTCAAAGGGGCCAATTGGCATTTGAATTGGACCAAACCGGCATTTGCGTCTCTCAAGGCAGTGCCTGCCACGAGGATTCCATCAAGGTATCCCACGTCTTGAAAGCGATAGTCGTTTCTGAGGATTTTATCCACGGATCACTTAGATTTTCTTTCTCTCACAATGAATCCACAAAAGATATCGATTATGTCGTCAAAACACTCGAACGTATTATTGATTGTGAGTTGTAGACCCCATAGATTAGAAAAAGCCTCCTGCCGGAGGCTTTTATTATTTTAGAGATTGCATGGTGCGGTAAATGGAGATTCCCGTTTGTTTCTTGAAATTACGGTCAATCCGTTTTTCTTCGGATTTATTGTTTAAGACGGATTGAAACGATTTGTGTTTTAGCACAAGCATTTCTTTCGAAATATGGCCCGCCTGTTTATTGTGGTATGTTTCAATTGATGAAAGAAAATCCACCAACGTTTTAATTTCATCCGTTGTATACTCATCGAAATCCACAGGATAATTAAGAGTATCAGTCACCGAAAGAGATTCCAATTGCTTTGCCCGTACGAACCATTTGGCCGTTCGGATTTGCATTTTTAGCGCCACCTTCGCTGGTTTCACCAACTTCACCAGATCCCACGACATCTTCTAAATCTACGTGGGTAATGTCGCGACCACGGTAGCGTACCATCTTACCGGCGCCCCCTTGCATAAGAAGGTCAACCGCAGATGTTCCGAATCTCAAGGCAAGGACTCTGTCAAATTGAGACGTAATGCCTCCGCGTTGTAAATATGCTAGATTGGTGTAGCGAACTTCGTGTTCCGGAATAAGGTCTTGAAGTTTGTCGGTAATTATTTTACCCACCCCACCAAGACGCATGGAATCTGCGGAATCTTCTAAGGTTTCACGAACATGAACGTCGCCACCTTTTTCTTTCGCACCTTCACTGACTACGACAACTGAGAAATTTCTGCCCTCAGCATCACGTTCACGTACTTTTTCAGCCACTTTGTTTAAATCATAAGGAATTTCAGGAATCAAAATAACATCTGCGCCTCCAGAGATACCGCCTTCAATGGCGAGCCATCCTGTATGACGGCCCATCACCTCAACGACCATTACGCGGTCGTGTGAATAGGCTGTGGTATGAATTTTATCAAGCGAATCGGTAATCGTTCCAAGCGCTGAGTTGTAGCCGAATGTAACATCAGTTGCTGGAAGATCATTGTCAATGGTCTTAGGCACACCAATGACAGGTAACCCTTTGCGGTAGAAATCTCTAGCACTTGTAAGGGTTCCATCGCCCCCAATCACTATTAAAGCATCCACACCTTCTTTACGCATGTTCTCCATAGCAATATCACTAACATCGTTATACTCGTAAGTACCGTCATCTTTCTTGGTAGCATAATTGAAAAGATTGTCTTTGTTTGATGACTTGAGAATACTACCGCCTTGATGCATGATACCCGAAACTCTATCTCTGTCCAAACGAATAAAATCATTGTGATAAAGGCCGTTATAGCCTCGTAAGTATCCAATCACTTCAATGTCGTATTTGTAAAACGCCGTTTTGGTAATGCCGTTGATGACAGCGTTGAGTCCACTGCAATCTCCGCCACCAGTTAATACACCTATTTTTTTAATCGGTTTCATAGTTGCCTCCAATGAATAAAAACTTTATATACATTATACTTTGAAATCGTCCCACACTCAATAGATAAGCGTTGTTGAAAACGTTTTTAAAAGCTGAAAGAGGTAATTTTAGGTTTCTTAGTGGTCGCATATAATAATTTTGCCCTTTGATGGTTTTTATCCATAATTTTGATATAATAAAATAGAGGTGAATTAACATGCTAACTATGAAAGATATTATACGTGAGGGTCATCCTACATTAGAAGCGGTCGCTGAACCTGTCAAGCTACCACTCGATAAAGAAACAAAAAACACCCTAGCGGATATGAAAGAATTTCTTCTTAATTCCCAAGATGACGATATTCGTGAACAATACGAACTACGTGAAGGAGTCGGGCTGGCTGCCCCTCAGATCAATATATCAAAAAGAATGTTGGTAATCCACACCTTGGATGAAAAGTTTGAAACCCTACACGAGTATGTAATGGTGAATCCTAAGATCCTCAGCCATTCGGTTCAGTCTTCCTATCTCCCAGGAGGTGAAGGGTGCCTAAGTGTTGACAGAGAAATCGAAGGATTGGTACCAAGACACCAAAAAGTTACCATTGAAACTTATCTTTACGATACCGAAACAAAAACACTTGAAAAAACGCGTCTCCGCTTAAGAGGCTTTATCGCAATCGTGTTCCAACACGAACTTGATCATTTGAACGGGATTTTATTTCCAAGTAAAACAAAAACAAATCTTGAAAACGCAAAACCAATTGAATTCAAATCCAGTGAATCTGAAGAAAACAAAAATAAGGAGGAAGTATTATGAAATTGTTTATCGATACCGCAAACACAGAACATATCCGCGAAATTGCAAGTCTTGGCATCATTAGCGGAGTTACCACGAATCCTACGCTCATTGCCAAGGAAGGCCGTGACTTCAAAGAAGTCATTGAAGAGATTACCAGCATCGTAGATGGACCCATCAGTGGCGAGGTCATCAGTTTAGATGCCGAGGGAATGATTAAAGAAGGCCATAAAGTTGCCAAAATGCATCCGAATATGGTTGTAAAAATTCCCATGACCGACGAAGGCCTCAAAGCTGTTAAGACCCTTAGCAGTGAAGGCATCAAAACCAACGTCACCCTCGTTTTCAGTGCAAATCAGGCACTTTTCGCCGCTTTGGCGGGCGCCACATACGTTTCACCATTTGTAGGTCGTCTCGATGATACATTGCATGATGGAATTGAAGTCGTCGCAGACATCAGAGCTCTCTTCGACACATACGACTTTGATACTGAAATCATCAGTGCAAGCATCAGAAATCCGAGACAACTTTTGGATTCTGCGAGAGTCGGTGCGCATATCGCAACGGTCCCGTATGCAGTATTCAAAAAAGCCATCACACACCCATTGACAGATAAAGGCATTGAAGCCTTTTTGTCCGATTGGGAAAAAGCATTTGGCAAACAAAAATAAAAAGAGGTGTCACAATGGGATTCTTTCAATTCGAAGCAAACAAGCCCAATGGGGAACCACTCAGCATGGGAGAGTATAAAGATAAAGTCATTTTGGTTGTCAATACCGCGACAAAGTGCGGACTAGCCGGACAATTTGAAGGTCTTGAACAACTTTATCAGGATTATAAATCCGAAGGATTTGTCGTACTTGGCTTCCCTTCAAACCAATTTAAAAACCAGGAACCCGATGACAGCGAAAGCGTTGAGCAGACCTGTAAGCTGAACTTTGGAGTCACTTTTCCTCTATTTGAAAAAATTGAGGTCAACGGTCCCAATGCGCATCCAATATTCAAATATTTGAAAAATCAAAAGCCGGGACTTCTTGGGGCAAACATTAAATGGAATTTCACTAAATTTCTAATTGACCGTGATGGTAAGGTCATCAAGCGTTTCGCACCTACCAAAAAGCCCGATAAACTACGGGTTTCTATCGCAAAAGCCTTAAGTTAACTATCATTAAAACGTGTGTCCGAAATTCCGGAGACACGTTTTTTTTATAGATCAATTCTCACTTGTAAGTCTTGTGATTCTTTCATCAGTAACAGGATGGGTAGCGCTTAATTTATGGAGTAGAGGATTGTATATTTTACCTTCACCCTTTTTCAGTTTATTTAAAGCACTGATCAACGCTTCACCATAACCAACATCCCTCGCATAGGCGTCTGCTTGAAATTCTTGTTTTTGCAAAATCAGCGCAAATATACTCCTGTAAAGATACCCTAAAATGATAAACGCTACTACCAGAGTTGTATAACTAAGCAAAACTCCATCCTCAGATTGTATAATCAGAGTACCAGCAGCAATGAAGGAACAAAGCGCCAAGACAGCCAACACCATCCTGACTATCAAGTGTTTATGTTTAATGTGACCTGCTTCATGTGAGATAATCCCTATGATTTCTCTATGGTTCATGGATTCAAGCATACCTTTAAATAAATAAAGCTGATAAGGTCTAAAAACACCTACTACCATAGCATTTCTCATGTTTTTCAATTCTCTCACTTCTATCATAAAAGTAGTTTTTGCGATATGCATGTCATTTAAAAACGATAATTCTTCCCGGTAATAATAGGGAACAACTCTGAAGAACCTCCTTAAAATCCATGGGTGCAAGCGATCTAAAAGAATTAAGACAATCGTTAGAAATCCAAACACCAAAACGCTTAAGAGTGCTGGGTGAAGAATGCTGAAGTATAAATACAGTGTAAACCCTATGCCAATATATGAAAGTCCCGTCCTTAAAACATGAAACAAACCTTGTATACGTGATTTACCATATACAAAATGAATGGTTGTATAAAAAAGCATCACAAAAACCCCAACCCAAGATAGGGTAGTTAATGTGATGACGTCAAACAGATATAAAGGCCATATGAAAAAAAACGCTAAAAATGTTAGTCTGCTTAATAGCGATTTCTTCATTGACTTTTTCTTTCTTTTAGAACTTTGTGCTAAATACTTGTGAATCAGTACACTAGTATTAAATACAATAAACAACGTTGCAAGTCCGTACAGACTATAAAACATCATTGGCTACACTACTCTCCGATGATTTTAATGAGGATTCTTTTGTCTCGTTTACCATCAAACTCACCATAAAAAATTTGTTCCCAAGGGCCGAAATCGAGCTTCCCCTCAGTTATAGCAACAACTACTTCCCGCCCCATAATCTGCCTTTTGATATGAGCATCAGCATTGTCCTCAAACGTGTTGTGGGCATATTGATCGTGAGGTTTTTCAGGCGCTACTTTTTCTAAGAACCGCTCGTAATCCCGATGAAGACCTGACTCATCGTCATTGATAAAAACACTAGCGGTGATATGCATAGGATTCACCAATACAAATCCCTCTTTAATACCACTTTCCTCAAGAGAATCGTTGACTGTATCGGTAATGTTCAAGAATGCCCTTCTCGTGCGGGTGTTAAAGGTCAAAACTCTTCGATAGTTTTTCATGATACTCCCCTCGCAATCAATTAATGGTTTCTATGATTTGAAGCATTTTCGAGGAATACTGGTACGCCTCTTTATATTTTCTTTTGATTTTCAGAATCCTTGTAAGTAAGGTTATTCCATTTCTTATCAAAATAAAATCCTTGTTTACGATTGTTTTATCCACAAACGCCATAGTGGCATACATGTAGGCATCATTGGAGTCATTTTCAAGTCCCATTTCAATCAGGTTCATGAACGAATGAATCAATGGACTGACCAAATCCAGGTTGGCATTTTTAAATTTATGAATTTGTTCGTAGGTTTCATCCTTACGAAATAACGTATACAATGAGAAAATCTTGGTCAAGTAATAGCTTTCAGTATTTGTTTTCGATAAAGCAATATGCTCGAGTGATTTTTCATACTAGCCCTTAACATTGTGATAAATGGCTTTATTCAAGTGAACAAAATAAAATAACTCGTAATCGCCCTTTGGTTTGGCATAAGAAAGGCTTTGTTCAAACGACAACAAAAAATCATCAAATCTATAAAGATTGATATAGGCTTTCTGCTTAACCGCTTTGACATGGTTGCTTCTTCTGAAACTGGAATTCTCTTCAAATAGCTTTTGTGACAAGTTCATGTTTTCAAGGACGGCATTGTACTATGTATAATCATTTAGCAGCACTATACCTTTAAAGTAATGAAGCATTGCTATATAGTTGGTATTTTTAATCCCTGGAATGGTATCCTTGATAAAAGACAAGGCGTGATCATTTTTGTTTTTCTTTTGAAGATAAGCCGCCTTCATGAGGTTGAACCATTCTCTTCTCTCATCCCCATAAAAAGGGTCCATGATAGAGCAAACGTTGTAATAATAATCAATCTTTGACCTTTGGTAGTAGGTAAACACATTTACCATAAGCATGATGAGATGGTATTCTAAGAACCGCGTGCTATTCAAGAAAAACGATTCGTTTTTCACCAATGGTTGCGCACGTTCAACTGCCTTGGCATAATCATAATATAAAATTAATGGATAAATCTTTTGGTAGATTGAGTCAAACATCGATTCAAGATTTAAATCAAAAACGAAGTCGGTTTCAAGTGTTTCCAATAGCTTGCTCAATGTCTCGTGTTTTGAATGGACTTCATCATTTTCAATTTGGTGAATATTGGTATGAGACAACCCGGTCATTTTTGAAAAATCTTTAAGAGAGATATTTTTCAATTTTCTCACCAAATGGATCCTTCTACCCACCGTAATGTAATTCATAAAATCAATCATATGTCCCCTCCTCACACGTTTAATTATTGCATTTTATGCAAGATAGGGCAAGATGCATTTAATAACAATCGATGCCTTCCAAATGACCACGTAGGATTTTGCTAGACTCTTTCAACTTTCTGTTTTCTTCTTCGTTCATCGTTAGCTTAACGATATGGTGAATCCCTTGTCTGTTTATAACTGCTGGCAGACCTATATATAAATTATCACAATCATATTCATTATTATTGTATACAGATAGTGGTAATATTCTGTTTTCATTGTTGAAGATTGCTGCAGTAATTCTGACAAGGGCCATTCCAACACCATAATAGGAAGCCTTTTTGCGTTTGATAATCTCGCTTGCAGCATTCCTTACTCTTGAGGCAATATGGGCCATGTCTTCAAACCTAATACTATCCATGCTTTTTATTACATCTTTTATTGGTTTTGCACCGATGTTAACATTGGACCAGCAAACAAATTCACTATCTCCATGCTCACCTAAAATATAGGCGTGAACATTACGCACATCAATTCCGATCTGATTCCCTATTTCATAGCGTAACCGTGCAGTATCTAAGCTCGTTCCGCTTCCAAATACTCTGTTGCTCGGCAAGCCTGATTCCTTTTGAACAACGTGGGTGAGAATGTCTACAGGATTAGACGCAAGTAAAATCAAACCATCGAATCCGCCTTCCATAATTTGACTCGTAATAGTTTTCATAATACTCGCATTTCTGCTTAGTAGTTTCAATCTTGATTCGCCCGGTTTTTGTCCAACGCCGGCTGTAATAACTACTAGATCAGCATCTTTACATTCATCATAATCTCCTGCTCTTATGACCATTTTTCTTGGCCCAAACGCAAGTCCGTGATTTAAGTCCATTGCTTCACCAACAGCTTTATCCTTATTAACATCAATAAGCACAATTTCTTCTACCGCCCCCTGATTAACTAGCGCATAAGCATAAGACATACCTACAAACCCCGTTCCAATAATTACAACTTTGTTATTCATTATTAACACTCTCCTACTCTTAATATTAACATCACTTCTTAATAATAACATACTGACGAACTTGAGATGGTTAATACGACTTTAAACACACAGTCACCTAGCAATCATTTACCGCTACATAGGTTGCAAAGCGAAATGATTCATAAGCATTTAACATTGCGTTTATCAAACCCTGTGCTATCTTAATATATGAGGTGTCATTATGTTGAAATTGGTGCTCGAAGAGCAAAAAAAGCAAAAAAATCTTATATTCTTTGTTGTTGTATTACTCATTATGTTTGCGCTTTATGGTAGTCTCGACATCCTTGGAAATGATTCAATTAGTGCCTATTATCAATCCCTTGGGCTCTCCTTGATTATCGTCCATCAACTCGTGAATCTCGTGATGGCTTTGTTAAGCGCTTCGATGATATCGCTCAGTCAAATCAAACTTAATTTGACTAAAAGTGAGCCCTTAGGCGCTACAGGCATTCCTTTTTTATCTTTTATATTTGGCTTGTTAACATTCGGATGTGCACCGTGCGTTGTAACGTTTCTTGCCGCAGTAGGTATTTCCTTTACACCCCTTGTGCTCCCAAACGGTAATATTTTATGGAAAATTGCTTTAGTTGTTCTCCTGCTTGTTGGTCTCGTTTACATACTTTGGAGTATCGAAAAAAGCACCTGTAAAATTAAAACGAAACAACAAACTGAAAAATAAAACAACAAACTGCCCATTTTATTGGTATTGCCAATAAAATGGGCAGTTTTTTTAAAATTTAGTGTTCGGCTTCAAGTACCAGCGTTGTCAAAGTCTCTGTTAAAGAAAACGCCAGCCTGTATTGTCGTCTTTTTGTCAAGTACTCGACATAATAGCTGTAGACATCTTTTCCTTCCTGATAAAATTTTGATGGATTGCCTCATTGAAAAAATGTTTCATCGCGTTCTCATAGACGTTCTTGTTCTCTTGATAATAGGCCTCGACAAAATCGAAAATATATTTATAAATAAGTGCACTTATCATTGTATTTTTTTGAATAGAGCATCCTTTTTTTACAGCCTTCAAGGCTAATTCCTTGTTACCCTGTTTCATATGTATCATCGCCTCAAAATAAAAGTGGCGAGCATTATTCGATCGGATTCTTTGAAGCATTTTAAATGCTTCACCCAATTCGTTCTTCCTATAATAGTAACACATAAGGGGACTGTTGACTTTATTTTCAACCTTCAAGAGTTTGTATTTATTGATAAACAACTTTGTACGTGTATAGATATCCTCGGGGTCTTGGCGTTTATTCAAAAGTAACTCATAAGCATCATTAATCAGTTTCACATATGCAGATCTTATATAATTATTTTTTGTATTGAAAATAATGTGCACATTTTTTTGATGCCTGTACGCTTTTGAAAAATGTTGCCTAGTACTGTAGCCTCTTGCAATCATGTATTCAACGAGGCCTTCAAGATGTTCGGAGTCATTGATTTCTTGAGATGCAAAAAAAAGTTTTAAGGATTTATCTATATCAGATATACGATAAAAGTAAGCCCCTGAAAATACAAGGTACAGTTTTCTTTGCTGATTATTCATTAGGTCTTCGACACTTAACAACTGTTTATAGACTATGTTTGATTTGGAATAATCCCTATTCTTAATGAAATTCAAATACCCCAGTTTTGCAATCATAAAATCAATCATTCAAAGCTATTTTGAGTGGTAAAATGCTTTAAGTTCAAGCTTCTTCACGTTTTTCTCAGCATTGGCTACGTTGTAATAAAGTATGTTGTTATAAAAATCCTCAAAAAGCATCTTAAACTGTATTTCCTGGTCCTTATCCTACATCACTTTCAATCCAAGTTCTTTAATTAAGTGATATAGACAATTTTGGACATAGATGTCTGAGCCATCTCGATTTTACGTAAGAAAGAATAAGAAATATTCACTTTATCGGCCAAAGATTTCAGGGTATGTTGCTGTTTAATGCGATGCATTCGTACAATCATACCAAATGCTTTGATATAAGTGGTATCTTTGGTTATTCTTGTTTTATCGGGTGCGGATGAAACAAATAGATTATCAAACATGACTTTCATCACCCTTAAACATGAAATTATAGAAAACATTCATTCCGTAAATGGATAATACCGATGCTAATGCAAGGGTTCCTAGTTTTCCACCTAACCCTCCTAATGCATGGGAAGTATAAATAAAAAGCACGCCGAAAACAATCCCAGTTACACCCACAACGTATTCATTTTTCAATACCTTTTGATTACTCATTCCAACGAATGAAGCCCCAAACATAACAACGGCCAACATTAGTCCAGAGGAAGCAAATAAATATGGAAGCAAGCCTCCTGCTATGACACCCACAAATGCACTTCCAAAAGTCGCTCCTTGGGCAAAACGGATATTAAGCATGTTTGACACTACTGCCCCAAATACCGCAACCACGATTATCATTAAACCCTCTTCCAAGGTAAAAACTGGACCTTCAAGATGTGCCTTCCCATGAATAATTGTGGAAATGAATACACCCGAAAAGGCTATTGTTCCTAGTTTTCCCCCAAAGCCATTAAATACGTCTTTGGCTATTACGTAAATCAAGGATGCCAGTGCTGATGCAAGAACAAACGGTAATAGATCAAATATTTCCGGACTGCTCATCCCTAAAAAAGACCCACAAAATAAGGCCACTTGGTAAGGCTTCATAAACAAAACTGCCATGGTCCCTATCAAACCACTGGCAAGCACAACATTCACCTCAAAATACACTGTCAGTAAAAAGGTAAGTATTGCACCTGAAAACACGCTAAGGAAGTCAATGGCCGCAGCCTTGCTTTTTATGGGGTATGATGCTTTTTTATTATCAATTTTGACGAGCACAACGCCCATGGCTATCATGGAGAAAACCATTAAAACCATCAAAGCTGAAAGAACAATCATGTGATGTGACCAGGCGTATATATTCCCTTGCAAAAACAAGTAGAGGATGAAGAAAATCAGAATCCCTGCTCCAAAAAACTGTCTCATAACTGAAACTGAGCGTTAAATAACGCTCAGTTCCTTTCCCACTTGTTCAAATGCCTTCACAGCATAATCAAGATCTTCTTTTGTATGGGCTGCACTAATCATGACTCTACATCTTCCAGCTCCTTTAGGAACTGTTGGGAACACTATACCTGAAACAAATACGCCTTCTTTCAATAATGCTTTTGAAAATTCCATAGTTTTTGCTTCATTGCCAATCATAACTGGGGTAATCGGGGTTTTGCTATGACCGATATCAAACCCTAGTCTTTGAAGTTCTCCCTTGAAATACCGAGCATTCTCCCATAGTTTATTGGTATATTCTTCGCTTTCCATCAGCATCTTGACACTTTCAATAGTGGCAGCCGTAGCTGCTGGTGGAAGGGCCGTTGAAAAAAGCAATGGACGCGCTCTATGCAGCAACCATTCTTTCACATTCTTTTTAGTAGCTACGTAGCCCCCGACCACGCCAATGGCCTTACTGAGGGTGCCTATGATGAAGTCAATTTCTCCATGCAACCCCAGATGATCCACTGTGCCACGTCCGCTTTCACCAAGAACTCCGCTTCCGTGAGCATCATCGACATAAGTTAAGCAATTGTATGTTTTCGCAAGCTTTACAATGGATTTCAAGTCAGCCATATCGCCGTCCATTGAAAAGACGCCATCTGTAATAATCAACACGTTGTTATACTGGTTACGTTTTTCATCTAGTACTCTTTTCAAATCTGCCATATCATTATGTTTATAGACTGCTTTGTCGGCTTTTGCGAGTTTGACACCGTCTATTATCGAAGCATGATTCAAAGCATCACTAATGATCAGATCCCCTTTTTGAGTGATGGCCTGTATGGTACCGATATTACAGTTCAACCCTGATTGGAACGTTACGACGGCTTCTTCCCTTTTAAACTTGGCTAAAACCTCTTCAAGTTCTTCCAAAAGATCCTGATTCCCCACAATGGTTCTCACACTCCCAGCCCCTACACCGTATTTTTCAACGGCTTCCATGGAAGCCTTCTTTACTCGAGGATGATTGGCAAGACCTAAATAGTTATTACTGGAAAGATTCACCACTTTTTTTCCATTGAGATTAATTACATGATCGCAAGGTCCGTAATTGACAGGAAGTTCTCTGTACACCCCATCATCTTTCAAGCCTTGAACCAAATCATCTACGAATTTCAGTTTGTTACTCATAATCTTCCTCCTCTGGTATCAATACTATTTTTCCACTGTTTCCACTGCCCATTATCTCACTCGCCTTGTTGACTTCTTTAAGTGAAAATTCATGGGTGATAATCATGTCCAGGTGCAGTTTACCACTATCGATCAATGCTTTTACCTTGTGCCACGTATCATATATTCTCCTGCCTACGACACCATAAATTCTGATCCCCGCAAAGACAATATCGTTGGCAACATCAATATCGATTTTTTCTGAGGGGATTCCAAGCATGGATAATCCACCTCCACGTTTCAAATATTTGAATGCTTTTTGGATTGCACTTTTGTTTCCACTGAACTCTCCAATCACATCCACACCTTGTTGATTAGTTTCTTCTTTTACTCTTTTGATGACATCTTCTTTGATAGGATCTATGACTACATCCGCACCAATTTTTTTCGCAAGGTTCCTTCGATATTCGTTAACTTCAACCGCAATGATTTTTTTAGCTCCATAAGCTCTAGCAACATCGATTGCCATGAGTCCTATAGGCCCAGTTCCTACAACGGCCACATCTTTGTCTTTAATGTCAAAATGGGTCATGGTATGTACCGCATTTCCCAGAGGTTCTTGTACTGAGAGATGATTGATATTCGCATCTTTTCTGTTTATGATACAGTTGGCTGAAGGGATTTTGATATAGCCTGCAAAACATCCATCTATATCAACACCGATAATTTTTGTGTTTTCACATATATGCCCTTCACCTTTTTTACAAAATTCGCATTCACCACAAACAATATGGGTTTCTGCACTCACAATATCGCCGATATGAACATCATTTACCTGAGATCCGATTTTGATGACTTCACCTGCCAATTCATGACCGACAGTCAAAGGAAGCTTTAACCGTTTCTCTGCCCATGAGTCGTATTTATAAATATGATAATCCGTTCCACAATACGAGGTTGTAAGGACTTTGATCAATACTTCTTTCGCTTTTAAATCGGAATCAAGTGTTTTCTTTGATATCGTGAATCCTTTTTCAGGTTTATCTTTAACGATTGCTGTCATATTATACAAATCTTTATTCAAATTAAACCCTCTTCTCATCTAAAATTAATAACGCTTACATCATTCGCATTATAACATATTAGTCTAGCAAAAATTAGTTCCAAATAAAAAAAACATAAAAAAAACTATCAAGCATCACCTGACAGTTTTAAAAAAATAAAAAGGAGCCTTTTGGTACACTTGTGGAGAAAATTTCTTCCCTATCCTTAATCTACTAGTAACATATATAATTATGCAACAAAGTTAATAATTATACAAGTTAGTAGTGTCAGTTTAAAAATTATTATTTAATGCCTTTAAGTGCTTTTATTTTCGGTTAGTTCCGTGAAAATTACTAGATCCATAAAAGGCGAGAATATCTTTGGCAACTTTCAGAGCATCTTTCAGTTTACCTTGATTTTCATAGTAATCTAAAATCAGATTATTCGCAAAAAAAGTGGACGTATATGGTTTTTATTTCATAAGGACGACGTAACACAGTATCAATAGCTTCGTTCATAGTATTAGCTTCTATATCACAGCCAATGCTTTCAGCTATAAGAACCGCAATAGACCGGTATATGAAAACCACATTATTCTCGGAATTAAGCTAAAACCTTATGCCGGTTTTTACTTTGTCAAATTCTCCCATTTCTCTATATAATATTGCATACACGAAATGTTTGAGAGAATCATCGGGGTTTTCCACCTTATTTGCGTAATACTTGGCTTTTGTGAAGTCTTTACGCATGTAGAACAGGTATGCGTATAAATTCATAAGATAGTCTTTTTCGTACTTTGTTCCTTTGATATTGATAAGTGCATAACGAATTCCTTTTAGAAACTCTTCGGCTTCATCATAATTACCAAGCAATATCATGTTTTTGGCTTGCAGGAAATCGATATCGATTTTTCTTTGAAAATTATTATTTTTAGAATAATATTCAGAAATGATAAAAGAACATAAAAGAATAATAAAGAGACAATTCCTTTTTAAAGAACTTATCAGCCGTAAAAGCTAAATAATAGTTCGCTAAGAAGGTAATATTATCATAAACATCTTCGTCTTTAGACTTGTTAAAGAATCGAAATGCATCGGTGAATTTCTTGTTATTAAAAGCGTTGATCCCTTTCAAAAGTAAAAAGGACTGCTTTTGAATCGGAATAAAGAATTCCTTTAAATAGTCTAATTCTTCAATAAGTTCGGAGGCATCCAATTGATGGAATTCTACTAAATACATTATCTTAGCAAATATGAAATGCGGTCTCAATGGTGAATGCAAAAGGATGTTTTTATCCCTTAACAAACTTTTATAATACAATTCAATTCTCTCATCCTCTTTATGATGAAAAGAATAAAAGAATTCGTTTATAAGATCTCTCAGTGGCCATAATACCTCAGGATCATCGTAAAAGGGAATCTTCAAAACATCAAACAACTCTGCCAAGGTTGTCGGGTTAGGAGTGATTTTACCTTGTCCGATATCAAAAACTATCGTATGAGAAATGTTAGCCACTTTTGCGATAAAGCGTATAGAAAATCCTGAACCCATACGAAAATCTTTAAATAGTCTTCTCAAACATTACAAATGCTCCTTAGGATATAACTAAATATCCTCGTTATCCATAATATTTGACTTCCTTCCCTTTGAACTATTGTACGGTCACCGAATTTTCAATCCATTGCAGAATTTTTTCAAAAGTCTGTTTGTGGTTCCCCTCATTTAGAACTTCGTGTCTCGCATTCGGTATTGCCATTATAGTTCCCTTGAAACGCTTATTAAGCGTCTCATAATCATTTTTCAGTTGACCGACAGCTTTCATGTTTTTAGATAAAGGATCATCTTCTCCTGAAATAAATAATATAGGAATATTTGGTGTGTGTTTCATATTTTCAGACTTATTAACCTCAATAAGCCCCTTGAAAAATGTGCTATAGAATTGCTTGTTATAAATGAAGCCAGATTTAGGATCTTCAATATAGGCTTTCACAACAGAATCATCGTGCGCAATCCATGCCGTTTCAGGTTCGTCTTTCCTTAATGATTTCTTCATGGATCTATTCAACATATTATAGATAAATTTATTACGTTTATCCTCCTTCTTGAACACTCCGCTTAGTTTTGAAAGAATATAAGCACCTCCACCACTCAACTTAGTGAACCGTTCTAATGTCCCCATAAAAATAGCGGCCTCAGGAATCTGAACGCTTCGCTGAAGATACCTTCTCAAAATGATCGACCCCATACTATGACCAAGCATAATCATTGGGCCCTTTGTTTGAGAACGGATGTGAGATTGTACAGTCATCGTGTCATTGACCATTTCTTCGAAAGTCTCATTTTTATTAAAGATGCCTACCTCTTTATCGCTTCTAACACTGCGTCCGTGGTTACGATGATCATGCACAACTACCGTATAGCCATGATTCGCTAAAAATCTGGCGAACGTTTCATATCTTTTAGCGTGCTCTCCCATTCCGTGTAGAATGTGAACTGTCCCTTTAGGTTCTTTTACACGATACCAGTCTACCGCAATGTTTGTTCGATCTGGTGTTGGAATATGATACGATTTTATATCCATAATCGGCCCCCAAATTTAATGATAGTTTATTATAACATATAAGGCAAAAGTTAGTTTCATATGATAAAAACAAAATATACTACAGCTATTTTCATTTTTTATAATCTAAAATGGCTGTGTTAAGAAAAGGATTGATATTAGGAATATACTTTATAAATATCTATAGGACGCGGTGTTTAACATATATATTCTACTTAGTAAGAATTAAAGCCTTCTGCAATGAAACAAATCATAGTGGGTAAAGATTATCGTGCGTTCATAGCCTTTGTACAAAGAACGTTTCTGTCTTTTCCTTTAACATTCGTTTTCTAATAAGATTTAAACTACTTGTTTGTTTATTAAACAGTGGCAATATATCTATCTATTAATACACTTTGAACAGATTCTGTTCAAAGCTTACGTATCATTTACTTGGTTTTCCCGATTTGTTTAAATACTTTCTCATAAATAGGACGCATTCTGACTTCATCAATCACACTCAACACTTCATCCATTTTGAACCAGCGTACGCCTGAGTTTTCATCCGCCTTGATTTGAAGCGACTCATCTTCACTTGCAA